>Ga0208879_1002181_pt1 | contig 17600 bp, 16 predicted proteins | sample Knorr_S15_td_Bot_FD_185605 | JGI IMG/M metagenome (GOLD analysis project Ga0208879, IMG submission 185605) | Marine microbial communities from Southern Atlantic Ocean transect - Knorr_S15_td_Bottom_ad_5009_LV_A (SPAdes) (version 2) | ecosystem: Environmental > Aquatic > Marine > Oceanic | place... | reverse complement strand
TATGGAAACCGCATATACTCATTTACAAGCTTATGAGTTGGAGAGAATTTAAAAGGCAAGTGCCTAACAATCACATTCACGCGGTCAGCAAAAAGCGTCGTTCGTTCCTCGCTCTACTTTTTGCAGCCGGTGATGTGAGGCGTTAGCTTTTTTAATGCTAGAGCAGTCAAACGAGCCGGAGCAGACGTTAAGGAGTTAGCGTCAAGTCCGGAGGTATTCGAGCAAGTCCGGAGTAGAGTGCGCAAATTGAACAGTCTGCAAACACTTCTCAAAAACTTTCCGAAGAACACTGACTCAAGACGAAAACTTGACGAAGTGCCAACTTTCCGACAAAACAAATCTATTTCTTTCATACCCTACGGGGGGTATGTAGATATATACCGACGTAGAACACTTCTGCTTTTGCATTCAATCAAGAGAGACCTAAAAACATCCATGAGAGACACGAGAACCACTGTACAACGAAAGGAAGCAGTTTTTTGATGCTTGATTACATATATATTAAATCTTTGCACAGCGGTTGATTTAAGCATTATACATTATACCCCTATGGTGTATAAGTGTGAGCAATGTTGTTAAGGACACGCACGCGCGCGAGGCAAAAAATAATCGTCTTTTATGATGGGACTAGTGATGGGACTAAAAAACAGATATTTTAACAAATTTTAATCTGTCCTTGCTTATTGATTTCATCTGCAATCAGGATTAGATTATAACCCAATGCCAACTGAATTTAATTGAAGAGACTTTAGTCAGATACGATTAACGAATCAATTTAAGAAAACACATTTGATATCAGTATATGGTTCAACGTAAGATATTTGAAGAAGATAGGGAAGTTTTCATGGATAGATATAGCATCTGGAGTTTTTGGTTAGATAACAGCATTATTGTGTATCTAAAATGAAGCATCCACCAGGCTATCAATACTTGAAAAAGATAGAGGAAAATGATGGTTTCATTGCCGCACTTGATCAGAGTGGCGGTAGTACTCCCAAAGCATTACGCCTATACGGGGTTGGAGAGTCAGGGTATTCGAATGACCGGGAGATGTTTGATAAGATCCATGAAATGCGTTCTCGTATAGTCACTTCTCCAAGTTTTTCTGGAGACCGTATATTAGGTGCCATACTTTTTGAAAAAACCATGAACCTTGAAATAAGTGGTAAGGGTTCTGCTCAATATCTTTGGCAAGAGAAGCAGGTTGTGCCTTTTCTTAAAGTAGACAAAGGATTGGAAGATGAAAACAACGGAGTGCAATTGATGAAGCCGATTCCTGGCTTGGAAGAACTCCTTCGGCAGGCAATTAAAAAAGAAGTTTTTGGAACTAAGATGCGTTCAGTTATTAAAAATGCTAACGAGAACGGAGTAGCTGCTATCGTAAAACAACAATTTGAAATTGCTAAAATGATCATTGCAGCAAAGCTGGTGCCGATCATTGAGCCTGAAGTAGATATTCATTGCGAAGCCAAAGCCGAGGCTGAAACGATGCTTCTTAAGCATCTGATGGATCATATCGAACAGCTAGCTTCAGATCAGAAGGTTATACTCAAGTTGACTATTCCAAATGAAAATAATTTATTTACACCCTGTATTAATCATCATAATGTTATACGTGTATTTGCTCTCTCTGGAGGTTACTGCAGAGACGAGGCCAACAGCCGTTTGTCTCTAAATAAGGGAATGGTTGCAAGTTTTAGCCGAGCACTTACTGAGGGCCTCTCAGCGCAACAATCAGATGAAGAGTTCAACTTAATGTTGGATTCTTCAATAGAAAGCATTTACCAGGCTTCTATTACCAAAATTGAACAAGAATTAAAGATAAAAATTATGCAGTAAATCCAGCACTTTCGGCTACTGCTCAGATTGGTGACGAAGACCGACGGAGTGAGGTTAGTACCGACTTAAACGTCCTTTCCTTTAACTTAACTCTACAGCTTAATTTTGGTTCATCCGAATAAAACGTACATCGCTTGATGTATAGCCTCAGAAACAGCACTAAGTTTCTACCATATCGGTGAAAATTCTGAGCTTTAAACTATCGAATTTGTGCGGAATCCTGAATTGCTTTTTTGAGTATCTCAAAATCAAAGTCTTGTCTTTTACAAGCATCTAGTATGATCTTTTCTTTACGAATCATGAGATCGATCGCTTTCGGAAGTTCTTCCGCAAGTTCCTTTGGAATTACAACGGCACCATGTCGGTCTGCATGGATCAGATCATTGTGCTGAACATTCATTCCAAAAATGTTTACAGGTATGCCTGTTTCTTCTATGCGCACATAAGCGTGGCCTGGTCCAATTTTTCCTGCCAGCACCTGAAATCCTGCTGCAAGCACATCAAGGTCCCGAACCGAGCCATTGGTAACCACACCAATCACACCCAGGGCATTATGAATGTTTGAATTAACCTCTCCCCAGAAAGCCCCAAATCCCGGACTTTCATCAACGTCCTGGATAACACTGATGCAAGGTCCTGTTCCGGAAGACACATATTCGTAATAAGCTAAACTTCGGTCACGTTTTGTATTTGGATCTACTTCAGAAGATGCACTGATTGTTGCTGTTCGGGCATAACCCACAATCGGAGGTAGAGTGGTATCCACACAAATCATCTGTTCAGTTGTAAAACCGCGAGTCCGGAATTTCGAATCGAGGATGTCAAGTGCATTCAGGATTGTAGGTGTATCATATTTCCTAAAAGTATTAAGCAGAAGTTTTGGGATTTGATTCATTGATTATCTATTTATAGAGTTTACTGTCAATCTTTAGTTTATACTGCAGTCCAACCACCGTCAACCTTAATGGAAGATCCGGTCACCATTTTACTCATGTCAGAGGCAAGAAACAAAACCGCGTCTGCCACATCCTCCGGCTGTCCAACGTGTCCAAGCGGGATTCGACTTAAAATATAATCTTTGAACTCCTTTTCTTCCATAAAGGGCCTTGTCAAATCTGTTTCAATGAAAGTCGGGCAAACCGTATTCACCCTGATTCCATTTTCTGCCAAATCCAAAGCCATGCTTTTGCAAAAACCTTCCATTGCATGTTTGGATGCACAGTAGACGGTCCGGTTTCGTCCTCCAACGATGCCCATCTGACTTGAGATGTGGATTATGGATCCTCTGATTCCAGACTCAACCATACCTCTTGCCACAACCTGAGCAACAAAAAAGGCTGATTTGACATTAAGGTCCATGACTTTGTCGAACCTCTCTTCAGTGACTTCACAGAAGTGTTCCGGAATGTTGTTGCCTGCGTTGTTGACAAGAATGTTAAAAGGACCTAACTTTTTCAAATTATTAACAGCTTCCATTGAGCAAATATCGGCCGCATGAACTGAGGCTTTTCCTCCGGACTTAATGATTTCATCCCTGACCTGTTCCAGCTGTTTTTCTGTCCTGGCAGTCAGCACAACTTCCGCGCCCGCAGCGGCCAGGGTTTTGGCACAAGCTTCACCGATACCTCTGCCTGCGCCTGTAACCAGAGCCCGCTGTCCCCGTAAATCGTAAACTTTTGCGGCTGTCACGCAGCGTCTCCACTATATCGTCTAACCCTGAGATCTGCCTGTTCCTGGTGTCCGGCAAATCCTTCAAGCTTACATAATCTTGAACAATATTCTCCCACCTTTACACTGGCTTCGTTACTGAGAATTTTCTGGTAGGTGCATGTTTTGAGAAATTTCCCAACCCAGAGACCTCCGGTGTATCGTGCGGCTTTTAATGTAGGCAAAGTATGGTTTGTACCTATGACCTTGTCTCCATATGAAACATTGGTACGAGGTCCAAGGAAAAGTGCGCCGTAATTTATCATGTTTTCCAGAAACCAGTCATCTTTTTTGGTCATTACCTGAACATGTTCGAAGGCGAGCTCATTTGCAATCTCAAGCATTTCATCATAAGAATCCGCTACAATAATCTGTCCGTAGTTTTTCCATGCGGGTGCTGCAGTGTCACGCGTTGAAAGATTTTTCATCTGTTTCTTTACTTCCTCCAATGTCTGCCTGGCAAGATTCATGGAATTTGTTAAAAGGACAGCAGGAGAAGTCGGACCGTGTTCGGCCTGGCCCAGCAGGTCTGTAGCACACATTTCTCCGTCAACTGTTTCATCTGCTATGACAAGAGTTTCGGTTGGTCCGGCAAAAAGATCAATACCGACTCGTCCATACAGCTGCCTCTTAGCTTCTGCTACATAGGCATTGCCCGGACCAACGAGCATGTCCACAGCACGTATGGATTCAGTTCCTAATGCCATGGCCGCGACTGCCTGGACACCTCCGATCACGAAAATATCGTCTGCTCCTCCAAGATGCTGAGCTGCAACGATGGCATCAGATGGGCGTCCCTCATAAGGGGGAGCGCAGGTAATGATTTCCTTCACCCCTGCAACTTTTGCAGTTACAACTGACATGTGAGCAGAGGCTACCATTGGGAACTTACCTCCTGGTACATAACTCCCCACACGGTTGGTAGGAATATTCCTGTGACCAAGAATCACTCCCGGAAGCGTTTCCTCTTCAACGTCTTTCATGGAATCCCGCTGAATCTGGGCGAAGTTCCTGATCTGCTCCTGTGCAAAGCAGATGTCTCCAATTGTTTGTGCATCAAGTCTATCAATACAGGATTGGATTTCTTTTTCAGAAAGCCGGAATTCATCCGGTGACCAGTTGTCAAAACGTTTCGAAAGTTCCCTGACGGCTGTGTCTCCTCGTTTGTCAATATCCTCAAGCAATTTTTCTACAGTATCACGTATTTGTTTCTGGGCTTCGTCCCGTTGTTCTTCTGAAATTGCTTCCTTTATCCAGGTTGCCATAATTCTCCTTATTTTATTGAATGATTTTTGTACTTAATTTTTAACCGGTTTATCGATGTCTTAACTCATGGAATAGCTGCTGATTTGCATCCAAAGTGAGATCTCGTCTATCGCATGATATTCCCTGACTACAAGACCTTCCTGCATTTCAGCATGAGTCATGGCCATTATTACAACAGGAGCCCCTGTTGGTTCGCCGAAACTTCCCAATCCGGTATGTTCAGCAGAAAATGACCAACGTATAGCGATTCTGTTGTTTTTGCTGCTCTCCTCATTGACTATCCAATGATGAACCCTGAAACTTCCTTTTGGGAAAGATTTAGTGTAGCCTGTGAGAAATTCAATAAGCTGATCACGGCCATAAATAACTTTCCCTTCAGGAGCATGAATCTGGCAGGCCCTGTTGTGTGATTTTTCCAGAGCGATGAATTCTGATTGCTCCCATACCGCCTGGTAAGTCTGAGCGAGATTTTTTGCTGCTCCTGAAAGTGGTCCTGAGTCAGGAGGGCCTTCCCAGCGTTTAACGTAGTCTTCAGCACTTGGAACTGCACTCCCGGTCTCCTTTAGGTTTAAAGCCAACTGCTTGCCGAATTCACGGGGTTCGAGTCCGATCTGTTTCACAATGGCAGACTGATCACGTACCATCCACTCATCAATCACCTTGTTTTCCCTGCAGATGCAATCGGCGATGACTCTGTAAGTAACTTTGGAGCCAGTTGGAGATCCGTAAAAGCCGTTTCCAAGATGTATTGCTGAACTGAGAATTCGGTGTGATGAATAGAATGTACCTGGTATGTCCTCAGACCCTATAACATCTTCTCCCAGCAACTCCCTGTCTGGAAACATCTGCAAAGTCTTGTAGGTTGAACTAATTACATCTTCAACATTGTCTGAGACACTTGTAGGGGTCTTCACAAGGGCCTTTTCACCATAATAATCTCTTATACGCTCCACTCCGCGTTCCTCCCAGATTCGATAAGTGATCTTGAGGATGTAATCTTTTAAATTCTTAAATTCTGAGTCAAATCCTTCCATTTTAATAACATTTTATTATAATTTTCATCCCTTTACTGCACCTGCAGTCAAACCGCTGACTATCTGACGCTGGAAGAACATTACCAGCACAAAAAGAGGTAAAGTTGTTGATACAACTGCAGCAACTGCGGACATAACTTCTCCTTCCTGTTGAGTTGATCCCAGGAAACTGGCAATCTTTGGTACCATTGTCTGATTTTCCTGACTTAGAAGCATTGCCGTAACCGCAAAGTCATTGTAGGCAAGGAGGAATGAGAACAAGCCAGTAGTTATGACACCAGGCCACATCACCGGAATAATAATATGCCAAAAGGCCTGAAAACGATTGCAACCATCAACCAAAGCACTTTCATCAAGTTCTTTGGGGATATTCAGAAAAAATGAGTGCAGCATCCAGAGTGTAAAGGGCTGGTTTATTGCTACCAAAACAATAATCGTTGTAGGAAGATGTCCCCAGAGGTTCCATTGGAAGAAGGGCAGCAGATATCCTGAAACCAATGTGATATGGGGCATTGCACGAAAGACCAGAGCCAGCATAAGCAGCCAGAGCGCATAACGATAGCCAGAACGGGCAAGAGCATATCCTCCAAGTGTCCCAATGGTCAGTGAACTTATTACTACAAAAAAAACAACAATTGATGTATTTATTGCTGACCGCCAGAATTCGTGCTCAATCCAGGCGCTGCTGTAACCATTTCCTGTAAAGGTACCGCCAGTCTCAGCCAGTGTACGGATCCCATAAACGGCATTTGCCCAGTCAGCCTTCGAAAAAAAATCTCCTTGTACCTTGAAAGAACCCCAAAGTGTCCACAGGAAAGGGAAAACAGCCACTATCAACCAAGTAATGACAAAAGCTGAAGAGCAAATAATAAGGGCTATTGAACGTTGGTTATATGTGTTAGTGATGTTTACCTCTTTATACTGTTTTGCTATTGAATTCTTTCCAAATCATTATCAGTACTGGAGTCAGCAGGATGGCAACTCCAATGATTGTCAGCATGGATGTTGCTGCAGCAGAACCAAACAATTGTAGAGCATCTTCACCACGCAGATCATTGAAGATGATCCATGACAAAGATGTTGCATTGGCAGAAGCATTGAATCCAACAATTGGTTCAAAAACCCGAAAATTATCCATCAGCTGTATTAAAGTGACAAAGATAATCAATGGCATAAGATATGGTATAACAACATGACGTTTTTGTTGCCAGAGTGAGGCTCCATCCAACATTGAAGCTTCCAGAGTTTCATGAGGTACTGTCTGCAAACCTGCATAGAACACTATGAAAGCAAATGGTGTTGAATGCCAGATCCCGTACACGATCAACATAATCCAAGTCAAGGCAGGAGAAGCCTTAATTGAAAGATCATTATCGTTGAAAATCCTTTGCAGTGTTGATCCTAGTATACCATCAGCATCAATCATCCAGAACAAAATTAATGATCCTATCAAGGGTGTGACTATCATCGGCAACAGGGAAAAAAAGATAGTTGGTCCTTTTAACCGACTAGCAAGAGAATTAGTGCCCAAGGCAATTAAAAAGCCCAAAACAATTACAAATGGTGTGACCACAAAGGTATAGGTAATCGTAAATGCCAATGCCTTGTAGAAAGGAAGATTCATAATGCGTGAAAAAAAATCTTTCCAGCCGGTAGCAACATTCCAAGAAGTCTTAATTTCAGCAGCAGCAAGGTGATTACGATTAGTGTATGTTTCAAATCCATTGAAGATTCCCAGGGGCTCTTTCCCTCTAAGATTTGCAGTAGCTTCAGCATCCACAGATGTCTCTTTTTTACAGCCAAATGGATCGCAAGTTTCACTAACTATTATAACTTGTTTATGTGCGATAAATAGCGACTGAGTCATAGCTGAAAAAATTGGAACTGCTATCAAGAGAATCATTGATAACAACGAAGGCAGGATGAAAAAAATGAAGGTACGATGAGGCATTCTGGTTGGGCAGGCTGAAATTTCTGAGGCCTAATATAAAAAGAATTGTGGGGGGGGCAGGAAAGGCCCCCTTCAATCAAATTCTCTCGAAAATTTTAGAGAAATCCTTTCTCTCTAGCGGAAGCAGAATAGGCTGCTTCAACATCGGCCAGAGCCTGCTGAGCACTTTCATTACCCTGCAGGAATTCTGCTAATTCAGAGCCAAGAGCGCTATGTAATAGTCCTGCATACGGCAACATGGGATATGGAGTTGCGCCAGCTGAAGCTGAAGCTGAGACTCCTGCCGCTGCTTTACCGGGAACGAAACCTTCAATAAGCCAAACAGCTGCATCGTTGTTGGCCTTGACCATATCGGTTGAAATACCATTCATCATTGCTATGAATGTTGCTTCAGCATCGTTGTCTGAAATGTTTTTTGCAATTGTAAACCCGTCCCACCATAGTGTGGTCGCCGGAGTTGAGCCACCTGCAACAGTTGGTGCACCTGCTAGTACTGTGTTGCTGGTAATATTTGCGGTTGAGCCTTTGTCATCAAGAATAGTACCTCCTCGTGTACCCCACATGGTAGCCAAAGCAAGTTTTCCTGCTTCCCACAATGCTGCAGTAGCATTTGAATCAAATGTTAGGAAATCAGGATTTGAGTATTCTGTAAGGGATTTGAGCATTTTCAGTGCTGCCACCCCTTTGGCATTGTTGACACTTGCTATTGCGGTTCCGGGCTTGAATAATTGGCCTTTGTAGCCCATATACATATTGACAAACTCTTCACCAAGGTTCCAACCCTTCTTCGTATTCAAAGCAAAAGGGTATTCCATAATGCCCTTTGCCCTAATTGCCTTTGCGGCTGACAAAACTTCTTCATATGATGTTGGAATTCCTACACTTGCTTTGTCCAGTATATCTTTACGGTAAAATAAATGCTGTGCATTAGCCATAAATGCCACAGCCATGATCTTTCCGTTAATTGTTATCAGTTGATGCTTTTTCAGTCCTCGACCGTGTTTCGCTACTAGATCGTCAAGCGGTCGAATTAATCCTTCATTCAGGAGTGGAACAATCGAGCTATTTGCAACAATTGCACTCGTAAACTCTGCTGGATTAGCAGTTAGGCCAGCAACCTGTAAGTTTCTATGCTCTTTCGTTGTGTTTTTGGTAAAGGTAACACCTCCGCCAGCGCATTTCTCAGCGGCAGAAATAACAGCGTGTATGGCAGGGAAGTCATTTGCCAAAATTCTTATTGAGCCACTAGTGATACCACAAGCAGCATAGGTTGTATGCCCTAAAAAAAACATGAATGTTGTTGCGAGGGCTATTTTATATAGTATTCTCATAATCACTCCTTTTTATGATGGGGCCTTAATTTAAGGACTATTTGCCCTGATTAATAGAAATGGAAGGTGTTAAAAAAACCATCCACGGGTTCCCCTGTAGTCTCATCCAAAGATGATTCCGAGGGTTGAACTTTTGAATTATAAATACGTATTCAATATAATGCAAGAAAATTATTGCAATAAAGAAAAATAATCTGTATTCATGGAAGATGAGGTTAAGTAATTCTCATGAATGCGTATGTACTATATGTGTATTTCTAATGTAAAATTAGTGAATCCAAAGCATAAATTTTATCACTTGAGGAATCTGAAACGGGTTCCCATTAACATAACATAAAGGCAAACTTTATATATTTTAGTCATTTTGTGTAGAAAATTTTCTTAGAATCTCGTCCGTCAGAGTCAAATCTGAATATGGACAACAATTTTCAAAAACACATTAAATACTACATGTAGTTGAATCCAGATAGATTGCCTGAACAATCATGAAATTGAAGGTATGGGTGCCTTTTTCAGTAAAAGTTTTCGCTGGATGGGTAACGCTGGGAGCGGCTTAAAGAAAGGTTTCAAGGAGTTTCAGGATAATTGGCAGCGGCCATTTCAAAAGGCTTTCTCCTATAAGGTTTGCTTAGATGAAGCCCGCTTGGCAGAGGGAGAGTGGATGGCTTCTTTCGGTAGCCGGGAAGCCTCCCATAGTGGGTAATTTTATAGGGAATGCTCTGACCGGAAAGCGTGTCAAAATTAGATACATGGATTTTTGGAAGGTCCAGTACGGTAAGATTGCAAATAACTGGGTGATGGTGGACTTTCCCCACGTTATGCGTCAGTTAGGGGTAGATCCCTTCAATGGGTATGGCTGGGAGATTTTGACTGAGGTGAAGAATAGTCTCTTTAGTTTTATTAATTCAATAACAGCATGCAATACTGCTAAAGGCGTAACTTGACCTGAAAAGTAGAGGAGTGACTTTGGATAGGCACAGCAAGCATAAAAAACTGATTGCCACCTTGAGGGCGACAATGTATGATTTCAGCGAAAGTAAGGTGCGTAAAGTTCTAAAGGGGTTGCTTACTCCCGAGACCATGGTGCGTTTTTGCCATCCAATAGGTGTGATGATGGGGGCGGATAATTTCTACATTGATGTCTACAAGCCACTTCTTGTGGCTCTGCCAGATCTAGAGCGGCGTGACTATATCGTGATGGCCGGACCAACTCAGGAATGTGCCGATTGGGTAGGTTGCTGTGGTTATTACACCGGCACATTCAGTGAACCATGGCTTGATATTCCACCAACAGGACATCAGGTTGCTATGCGATTTCATGAGTTCTACCGTCTTGAAGAAGGTAGGGTGACTGAGGTTCAAGCGCTATGGGACATCCCTGAGGTTATGCTACAGGCAGGAGCCTGGCCCATGGCTCCTAGCCTTGGACGTGAGTGGCAGGTCCCTGGTCCTGCCACACAGGATGGACTTGTGCCTGGGCCTTACAATGAGTCCAGAGGCTCTGCAACTTGCCAGCACATCATTAACATGCTGACCGCAATGAATCGTCACCCATCTCAGGGTGACCCGGAGGTGATGGAACTGGAAAAGTACTGGCATCCTAAAATGAACTGGTATGGTCCCTCAGGCATAGGCACTGGTCGTGGAATACTTGGTTTCCGTAATTGGCATCAAATTCCTTTTCTTGCTGCCATGCCAGACCGGGGACAAGATGTCGATCAGATTACAAATCATTTTTTTGGTGATGGCGATTATGCTGCGGTCACTGGCTGGCCCAATATGATTCAGACTCTTTCCGATGGAGGTTGGATGGGCATTGCCCCCGCGGGCAAGAGGATTTCCTTGCGCAGTCTCGATTTCTGGAGGCTTGAAAAGGGACTGATCCGTGAGAACTGGGTACTGGTTGATCTGCTTGATGTCTATGACCAGATCGGGGTCGATGTCTTTGCCCGTATTCGGGAGTTCAACAAGGTACGTAGCGGATTTGACCCTGAAACAGGTGTTGCACTGAGATGAATGTTAGGTATGAGTGACTATCAAGAACAAAAAGCACTGGTTCTGGAATACTACAAGGAAATTGAAGCAGCCAATACAGATAGTGTTGGAAAGGTCATCAGTCAGTTTACCAAACCCGACTTTCAATGGTACGGTGTCTATCCGTTTAACGAACAACATGGTGGGGATGCGGTTGCTGAAGCCTTCTGGCGGCCTTTCCTCACTGCCTGGTCTAAAGTGCAGCGTCGCCAAGATGTATTTCTATCAGGCACCAGTGAGATTGACAATACTGACTGGGTGATAAGCATGGGGCACTTCATGGGCCTTGCGGATAAAAGCTGGATGGGCCTTCCTGCCAACCGCAAAATGACTTTTCTACGTTATGCTGATTTCAATTGCATTGAAGATGGTAAAATTGTAAGAAGCAGTTTTTTCTGTGATCTCATTGGAGTCATGCACCAGTTGGACGTAAACCCTTTACCGCCTCAAACAGGAGCTTCGTGTATTTACCCCGGACCAAGAACCCATGATGGATTATTGCTTGATCCTCAAGATCCTTGTGAATCTGAAAAAACACTTGACCTGGTAAACCGGATGATAGGAGATCTGACTGAGCTTAACAAAAGTGGAGAGGACGCCCCTCCGCCTGAGTTGCTGGCAAGGACCTGGCGTGACGATATGATCTGGTATGGTCCCGCTGGTATAGGAGCAACATATACCATTCCACGTTACCAGGAACAGCATCAGTATCCCTTCAGAAGAGGGCTCAAAGGCAAGGTGTTCCATGGTCACATCTGTCGTTTTGCAGAGGGCAACTACGCTGGTTTTTTTGGATGGCCGAACCTGACCAACACTCCAATTGGTGGCTTTCTGGGATTGCCTGCAAGTAATATTTCTGCCGATATGAGGGTCGTGGATATCTACCGCCGGCAAGGCAACAAACTGGCGGAAAACTGGGTTTTGATTGACTTGCCCTGGTGGTTGAAGCAACAGGGGCTAGACATTTTCGATCGTAACAGTGAAATCATCAGTACATGAATCAATCTGCAAAAAATTGGTCATGATGGAAGAGAAGTTCTGTAGATACGGATGATCTGCAAGGATTTATTGTCGATCTTGTACTCGTTCCAAAACCATTCCTAGAATAGCTAGCAACTCGTTTCGAAACATCACATTCACAATGAATAATGAAAAAGTAAAAAAATTATTGACGAATTTTTTTACAGGTCTGGTCTGATAAAATTTATTGAAGTTGGATTGAACCATATCAGTGGAAATTTATTTTTAAATCACACGGTTTCTTGATTCAACTTCTTGCGAGATAACCCAGCCCTGCGAGAGTCCACTTGGTATTCGTGCGGAACTCCGGATTACTAGTTCACCCGTAATTACTTCATGACGAGGAGGTTTTTCTGGAATTTTGATACGTGAAATCAGGTCCTCCACAGAACCATCAATCATATTATGAATAGGCTGACGAACAGTAGTCAGGTTGAAACTGGGCCATGAGGCCATAGGTATATCGTCAAAACCGATGATTGATACATCGTCGGGAATTTTCAAACCCAGGCCACTTCGTGCGGCATCAATCGCACCAAAGGCCATGATGTCGTTAGAGCAGAAAATAGCGTCTGTTGGATCCGGTCTATCCATTAAGCGAATAGCAGCAGTATAGGCATCATTGTAGTTGTAATTACCAACTTCCCTTAGTGTCTCTACGCCATTTTTATTCATAATTTCCATAAATCCCGTTTCCCTGTCGATGCTCGTAGAAGTGTCTTCACTGCCTGCAAGATATGCCGGGCGTTTGTGCCCTGAGTCTAGAAATAGTTGACCCACCATGCTTCCACCGTTAACGTTGTCACAGCAGAACCAACTGGCATTTGATTCTGGTATGTAACGGTTAAAAAGGGTAACAGGTGTTCCCCAGCGCTCACACTCATATGCCATTGCCGAACTCAATGTGGCAGCAGTGATTAAAATGCCGTCTACCTGGTATTCAAGTAACTGTGGCAGGATGTCGTCCAAGCTCTGATCTCGATGTACTACAAACAACATCACTTTCTGACCATTCTCCTGAAATTTCCTGCTCAAAAGATCCAATACTTCAGGGTAAAATGGATTGGTAGTTATGTTCGAGATGATGATGCCGACCATGTTTGATCTCCGCGTGATAAGGCTGCGAGCCACGGCGTTTGGTTGATAGCCCAGTTTTTTTGCCGACTCCAAAACCTTTCGACGGGTTTTTTGGGAAACCGGGCTTTCTGAAAAAAATGAACGCGAAACCGTTGATTGAGAAACTCCCGCCAGTTTGGCTACCTGGATGGAAGTAATATTAGTACTTTTCTTCATGATTGGGTATGAAATTTAAGATAAGTGATACCAAGTGAACAAAATTCGTAGGGAATCAAATGTTTTAATGATTGATTGCTTACGTATGCAATAATATATCATGTAAGGTATTGAATCAAGTTGTAATTAATTTTCACTAAGTGACTAATAACTTTGAATTAATTGATTATACTAGATTTTGTAATGAAAATAATTTACAATTGCATTAGTATGCAATATTATGAATAATTTCGAAATCAATATAAATCGATGATTGAAGTCATAAAATAATAACACAGCTTTTATATTTTAGATGATTCCGATGAAACTTTTTGACGCACACCACCACCTCTGGAACCTACAGGTTCTGGAGTACAAATGGCTGAAGCAAATCGGGGTGCCGAAACCATTCGGCGATCCGACACCGATTCAAAAGGACTACCTTACGAAAAATTTTCTGAACGATGTTGCTGAAGCTGCAGACATCGAATTAGCCGGGTCCGTTCACATTCAGGTCGATGGTGCACTTTTTGATCCGGTCACGGAAACCAGTTGGCTAAGTAAGCCGGATCCTTCTGGAATACCGTCGGCTATTGTCGGCTTCGTAAATCTCACCAAAGAAGATGCCGAAGCGGTCCTCAAACGCCATCTCTCCTTTCCTAAATTCCGTGGAGTACGCCAGATCATTGGTATGCTGGAGCAACGTCCGGATCTTTCCTTCACCTCAGAACACCTGCTTCGAAATCCACAGTGGCAAGAAAACTTTGTGCTGTTGGAAAAGCACCAGCTCAGTTTCGAACTCCAGCTCTACCCGGAACAGATGACAGAATCAGCTGATTTTCTGAGTGGGTTCCCAGAAGTTCCCGTCGTCATCGACCACGCAGGTTGCCCTTACGATCAAAGCGAATCTGGACTTCAATTGTGGCGGGAAGGCCTGGCTAGTCTGGCAGAGTTGCCTAACCTCCACATTAAACTCTCCGGTTTTGGTATGTATGACAAAGACTGGTCTTCAGGGTCTGCTCAAGTTTTGTTCGAAACGATCCTGGAGTTGTTTGGACCGAAGCGCATCATGTGGGGCAGCAATTTTCCAGTTGACAGGCTAATGAAACCATATAATTTCTGCGTTGAACAACTTCTACAATGGATCTCTCCACTTCCATTAGAAGATCAGCGTCTAATCGCTTCAGAAACCGCAAAGAAATTCTATCGTATAGTTGAAAGATCGTAATAATTAACTATTGAAAATTTTTAAGAATTGATCATAATGATGTTCACTGACAGAGAAGATATAATTATACAATGATTAACAGAAATAATCTTTTGGATCCCTGAATTATTTAGCTCATTTAAAACTCCAAAAAAACTAACTATGAAATTAAGCAAAGATAGAATCCTGACTACCCACGTTGGTAGCCTTCCCCGTTCCGAAAAGGTGTTTAAACTCATTTTCGCAAAGGAGGATGGAAAAAATATAGACAAAAAAGAATATGACGAAGTTATTGCTGAGGCTGTTAAAACAGTGGTAAAAAAACAAGAGGAAGTAGGAGTAGATGTTGTAAGTGATGGAGAGCAAAGTAAGATCAGTTATGCCACATATATCAAAGACCGTTTGAATGGATTTGAGGGGGACAGTCCTCGACAAACTCCAAAAGATCTTGAAGAATTCCCAACATTTTCCTCGAGAGCATCAAAATCCGGAGGTGTTCCAACATATACCCGTCCACGTTGTACTGGGCCAGTTACAATAAAGGACATGAAACCACTTGAAATCGATCTCGTAAATTTACGAAAGGCACTTGATGGGATTAGTATCTCTGAAGCTTTCATGAACGCTGCTTCACCAGGTGTGATCGCTCTATTCCAGCCAAATGAATATTATCCTGATCACAAAAGCTACCTCTATGCTTTAGCAGATTCAATGAAAACCGAATATGAAGGTATTGTGAAAGCGGGCTTTTTAATTCAGATTGATAGCCCTGATCTGGCTCTTGGACGTCATGTGCTTTTCAAGGACAAAAGTGACAAAAAGTTCCTTTCTATGATTCAACTCCACATCGAAGCCCTAAATCATGCACTTGAAAAAATACCCTCAGAAAAAATTCGTCTGCATGTCTGCTGGGGTAACTATCAGGGGCCTCACCACTGTGATATCGAGATGAAGAAAATTCTTCCTACAGTACTTAAAGCCAAACCTCAGGCTCTTTCATTTGAAGGATCTAACCCACGACACAGTCACGAGTGGACTGTTTTCAGAGATATAAAAATTCCTGAGGAGAAGATTTTGATTCCAGGTGTAATAGATTCGACAACCAACTTTGTAGAGCACCCTGAACTGGTTTCAGAACGAATTTGTCGATTTGCAGATATTGTTGGAAGAAACAGGGTAATTGCTGGCTCTGACTGTGGATTTTCTACGTTCGCAGGTTTTGGAACAGTCGATGCTGACATAACCTATGCAAAACTTTCATCGCTGGCAAAAGGAGCAGAAATAGCTTCAAAAAAACTTTGGTAAAACTTTTTCAGCAAGGTGTGATATTAAAAAAACACAACACAGGCCACTTAACAAATTTTTGAAACTTTTTTCTTCACCAAAAAATAATAAAATTTTATGTCATCTATGAAAACACTTGAAACTATGGGAAAAAGACTGGTTCGTAGGAGTGAAATGGTTCCCTGTAAAAGTGCCTTTATTGATGCTCATACTCCTGGGAGTCATCTCAAGGATAACTTTAGTATTATTGGGCCAGGTGTAACAGAAAATAAAGAACAGTTCATCAATATACGCGAACCACATGGATTCAACATCGGAGCAGCGGGTCAGCCACCTCACATCAAAAACTCACTACATAGCCACTTCACAGCTGAGGTGTTCATCATTCATGAAGGAACTTTCGAAATTTACTGGGGGTTGAAGGCTAAAAACCGGGCTACTCTGTCTGAGGGAGACGTAGTTTCTATACCAACAAATTGTTTTCGCGGATTTGAAAACATAGGTGATAAATATGGATTCATGTTCGCAATTCTTGGAGGAGATGATACAGGCGGTGTTGAATGGGCTCCTCAAATATTCGAAGAAGCTGAAGATCATGGGCTAGTATTGCTTGAAGATTTTGGAGTATGGGATACCAATAAGCATCCCATTCCAAAAGATGCAAAATCAGTTAGACCTATGAGTCATGAAAAAGCCGCAACTTATGAGAACTACTCTACTGATGAGATGGAACTACGAATATGTCGCTCAGACTCTCTTAAACCATTAAAAAATCATCCTTTAAAACTTGGAGAATACGGCTCAATTCAACTACATCGTTTAATAGGAAAAAAAGAAGCTAATATTCCTGGTGGAGATGGATTCGAATTATTACTCTCCGTCGCCAAACCAGGAGGAGGATTTAAAACGTTTAGTAGACCTGAAAAAGAAGTCCTAATCTGTTATGAAGGAATCTGGAAAGTCGATTGGACTGGTGAGGGAGAAAGAGGAAGTTTTTTGCTCAATGCCGGTGATTTGTTTTCAGTACCTGATCACTTTGAAAGGTCAATGGAATGTGTTGGGAAAAATGAGGGGTCACTATACTCTGTCATAAATGAAAATACACCGAAAGATCCCAGTTGGGCTAACTGATTTTATAACCCTTTGTCTATTTTCTTGCGGTCTGCACTTAGCCCATAATTAATTCATACTAAATTTTGATGTGAAACATTTTACTTCTAATCTAAATGTGGGACAATATTTTGGAAGGTAATTGAAAATCCATCTCCGATTACAAAACCTTCAAACTTCTCAGATAATGATTGTTCTGGCGGTCCAGATAATTCTCTGAGTTGTGAATCTTCAAACCAAATTAGGTTCAGCAAGGCAATTGCTTTTTTAGCTGAAGATCTGTTTTTATTTTTAATTTCGATTTTTAAAAAATTTTCCCAAATATTATTTGCTTCTACATTTTCGCCTTTTTCAACTAACCATCTGGCCATAATTTTGAGTAAAAATAATCTTGATCTCTGAATCCGTAAGCGATTCTTTATCTTGGTTTTTATTTTGTTGTTTGTACCTTCCATGGTTCCAGTAGAGAAACGATCGCAAAATTGGATGATGAGTAGGTGTTTCACTTGGGTTCCTATTCGTGATTTAGGAGAACCCAATATATA
>Ga0208879_1002179_pt1 | contig 17608 bp, 5 predicted proteins | sample Knorr_S15_td_Bot_FD_185605 | JGI IMG/M metagenome (GOLD analysis project Ga0208879, IMG submission 185605) | Marine microbial communities from Southern Atlantic Ocean transect - Knorr_S15_td_Bottom_ad_5009_LV_A (SPAdes) (version 2) | ecosystem: Environmental > Aquatic > Marine > Oceanic | place... | reverse complement strand
TGGGCCAGAGACGGTGACCGTACTGATATCTGCTGCTGAACGCCCACCACCGATGTTGATACCGGTCACTGCGCCGTTAATCTGGCCGTTCGAGATTGCTGCTGTACCGAACTCGCGCGCGTAGTCCTCACTGAGTAGGCTAGCAACGCTATTGCCGGTACGAACAGTTACGTCCAAGCGGTCAGCGAAGTAGTCTGCACCGTAGTGAACCATGTCCACGTACAGCATGACCTGGTCGATGCTGGACGAGGACGTGTCAATAATCGGGAACGCAACACGGAAGCCGGCTGGCTTCGGTGTCAGGATGCTGTATGCGTAGTCCTGACAGACGTTGTAGTTATTCCACATTCCGTTGAAGCCCTCGGGCGGAGCCCACTGGCCACTGTAGTAGAACGATGGCCAGTAACTTGACCAGAAGTGATACGGGTAGTAGTTGGTGCTCTGTGTCACATCTGTCGCCGACTCGACACGGAATCCGAAGTCGAGCGGGTAGTTGTTGTATCCACCGTTGTTGATGTAGCCACCGTTGTTGATGATGTAGTAGTAGTAGCCGTACTGGTAGGAACCACCGGGGTTGTATTGGTAACCGTACCAATTGCAATCCCACTGCGGCTCACCACCAACACCACCATCGTAAGACCCTACGTCCCCGGTGTTTGCTGCCGGGTCGGACGCATGATACGGGTAGTAACCAACATCACCTTGGCTGACGTTTGTTAGACCGTTACCGCTGTCAATAGCGATGCGCGTACGGTCATAGGTCAGGTAGTAATGAGCGTAGTACGAACCGTAAATCGGGTCCGAGTTACCGCCCATGTAGACGGAGTTCAATCCGACCTGAACGAAGTTCGCGTCCTTGGCGAATCCTGTGATGTCAATTGCGTGTGTGGTCCATCCTGCGCTCTCCCCACTCAGGCGGGTAGAACGGTAGATGCTCGGCAATGACATGCCACCATAGATGTCCAAACCAACCGTGTTATTGGTCAAGGTAAAGCCATCAATAGTTGGCGCTGCATTTGTCACCTGAATACCAACATCTGCATTTTTCACTATGATGTTCAAGAGCGAACTCGCCCCCGTGTTATCAAGCAGGATACCGGTTCCAGAGTTCGCGTTCTGAACCTTCGCGTCGTTGGTAGTCAGTGTTCCACCTTGTACATTCAGAGTCGCAGTACCAGCCGCAGCATTCGGGCTGCCATAGGCGACGGCGCCTCCAATCATATTGACTGTTGCACCCTCGCCGATTAGCAAGCCGCCATTCATGTCACGGATGTACGCATTGTCGAGTGTCAGCAAACCGCCGCTCTCGATAGCCATATTCCAGCCGTAAACGCTGCTAACTGCTCTGATGTGTCCAACTTCACCACCGCCCTCGGTGATGAGAAGTTCGCCACCATTACGCAGGGTGATAATCGGGTTGTTGCCTGCAGTACGGTTCATTGCAATACGAGTACCGTTCAAGTGCACGCTGCACCCGTCAAGAACCATGTTCGTTGACAAGGTCAGCAACTGCATCGAGTAGGTGTAGTAACCATTGTCAAAGCTTGCCGAATCGTTGGAAGCGAAGAAGGTACAATCCTTCGTTGCTCCATTGAAGTCCATCGGGAATGCCTCAAGTTTCAGGTAAATCTTCTCACCGACGACAAGCGGTAGGTCACCGGGGTAACCTTGCTCGTTGAAGTCAGAAGTGTACCACGGGTCGGTAGGACTAGTGATGTTTTGACCAGCGCCACCGGCTACACGGATGCTGTGGTCAACGAATGAGCTACTTACAACTGTATCACCATTGCTATCCCTTTCGAGCAAGTCGGTGACTAGCCAGACGTCGGCTGTGCCAGTTCCGTCAGAAACACTAGTTCCTACATCGAACAACTCCACACCACTACTGTCGTGGACAGAGGTGGTGACTTTGTGGTTGGGTTGGAATACATTCGAGCCTGACACAACTCGGTAAACTGCGACCTCACCAGTACTACCGAAGTAGATCTTCGCTGTGCTGGAGGTAGCCTGCACCCAGCAGGTTGATTGTCCTGCATAGCCGGCGCTAGTCGCACAGTCATTAGTGCGGAAGTTCACATCTATCAAACGGACATCGCCGTTGGTGCTAGATTGAGCCAAGTAACTGCCACTCGCAGTCTGACCGGTCACTATCATGTTAGCGATAGTCACAGCGGAGTTTCGTGCGTAGACGAAGTTGTTGTTACAACTGCTCTGACATCCTTCCATCGTTCCATCTGCGACAGTGATAACGTTGCTGCTAGAAGTGCTCAAACAGTTTCCACTGACCCAAACACCGTTAGTGCCGGTCTGGTCACCAAGACTGACGTCGCGTAGGTCAATTCTCCAGCCGCAGCCGTTGACCGATATTCCATCGGCAGTAACACCATCACCAGCAATCAAATCGCTGGTTGGTGCTGTGCCGGTAAGAGTTAACGCGCCGCCGAGGTTAATGTTGTCCATACTACCAGGCGAGGTTCTTGCAATTATCAGGCCACCATCGGCTGCCATACCATCCATAGTCCAGCCGGTAGCACCAACAGTCGGGCTACTCGAGCCCGCGGGCGCGATATAGTAACCGTTGGAGTCACCACTGCTGGATAAGTCCTCCATATGGAATTCATCCACAGCGTGGGTAGTCAATGCTGCCTCGTAACCTTCCATATCCACGTTATAGGCGTAGATGGAAGTGCCACTAGTCGCTGTTCCAAGTTGAGCAACTGCAGTTCCAGTCTGCTGGGCTGCATAGCCCGGAGTGGTTACAGTCACATTGGACAGAATCAGGCTGCTTGCACTACCTGTGATGCCGTTAACACCGGAGTCGGTGAAGTCGACATTCTCTAGGTAAATGCTAGTTCCTGAGCCGGTCTCGATTGCCCCTTGGCCAGCATAGCCGTGCGTATTACAGTTGGTGGTTCCTCCACCAACCCATCGCAGGCTACCATCAGCAGGCATGTCAATACAAGAGTCAGCGCTGTTGTTCATAGTCACGCCAGATAGGTCGAAGTTTGTGCCTTGACCACTACCATGACTTATCGCGGTGTCAACATTGTCAAACGTAACCTGATCAAAGGTGAAGTTTCCAACATTGCCGTTGTAGTGTGGTGCAGTGCCGTGGCGACTGCCCGCGCTAATCGCGATGTCCATGTTGCTGAAGTCCGTATTCGTGAAGGTGTGGCGGTCATCGGTGTCTGTACAACCGTTGACGAATGCCAGTCCCTTCGCGTTAGCGGTACCGAGGTTGGTGATTGTCACGTGGTCGGTAGAGTTTCCATTTGTGGTCAGGGTGTTACACGCGCCCGTGAAGACGATGCCTTTACCCTGTGCAATTTGAATCTCAACTCCGGCCTCAATGGTCAGGTCAGCAGAGACTGTCAGGTAATCGCCAGATGGGATAATCCTGATTGGGCTCTGCTCAAGGTCCCAAGTCGTATCTTCTGTAATGTCAGCGGTAATATCCAGACCTGCTCCGTCAAATGGAATCAACTTGGTACGGATACTGCACTCGCTGCTGCTGTCATAGTAGCAGTAGTACGATGCATAGTAGCCGAACCATGGTGCTAGGTCCACGTTACGGATTTGGTTTGCGTTGCTTGGCAGGTTAGGCATAGTAGTGCCCCAGCCGTAGTACATCATCTGCGCACTCTGGGTGGAACTGCTTGTGCTGAACTGCATTGCACCGTGTCGGATTGCGTGGATTTTGTGACCCTGTGTTCCGTTGAAGGTGCTACCGAAGTAGTCAAACTCGAAGTCGTTCGGTAGGTCAATGACCGTACTGCAGTCGCCCCGGTACTGAGACCAGTAGTATGTGCAGTAGTACGTGTAAGGCCAGCCGTCGTTTGCGCCGGTGAGAACCTCGTCGTAGTTGAACAACTCAGTCATTCCAGCCGAATATTCCTCAACCGCATAATCATCGCCGTTTGTGCCTATACGATAATTGGTTGTGAATTGATTGACTCCAGCCACGTATCCGGCTCCACGACCTCGCATATACTCGCCAATAGTACCGGCCGGGTTCTGCAAACCGATGTATTGCCAGTCGTAATACGGGTTACTGCCAGTATCGTATGCGAACTCAATCTCGTTGGTTACGTCATACAGACGGACTTGGAAGGAACACTTGTACATACTCTGGAATCCACAAGTGAGTTCGTGCCACTCAATAACGAATACCTTGGTCGGTGTTCCAATTGAGTAAGACATCACACTAGTATTATTCCAATTGCCCATGTTATCCTTCGAGTGAATGGTGTATTCTACGCTGTTCCCACGCGCGGTGGCGGGAATGCTAGTTGACCAATCACAAGATGTAAACTCACAGGAAGTGCGAGATGCGCCCCCGGATGGTGCAAGCGTGCGCTCGGTCCATCCGGACCAAGTGCCAGCCTCAGCGTCATACATTCGGTAATTCATGTGTGGACCTTCAAGGACACCGTTAGCGTCCGTAGAAGTACTCACATTGAGACCGGATGGCGGGTCACCGACATCGGAGATACCGACCATTAGGGTTCGGGAATCCTCGACATAGGTGTCCATCATACTGCCACCAGTATAGTCTGGTGGCCAGGTGTCGGGTGCAGGTGCGATAGCGCTGACCTTAGAAGCCACAGACCAGCCGCTGCTCCACACACCGTCGTAGCCAGGAGCTGCCCAGCCGTTCCATGCATAGTCATACTGCCAGTAGTAGTATGCGGCGGAGCAAGGGTTGCTGAAGGCACTTCCGGTGTATGTGCTGCGAACGAACATCACCGGGTTAGCGTTAGTGTTGACGCAGAATATGTTGCGGTTCGCACTGTTCAGGCCATACGACGAATTCCACGAGAAGGAACCGAAGTATCCGGTGATGTCACCGGGAATCGGAATCTTCACGTAACCGTCGTCTAGGATACCGTAGTCCAGAGACGTAATTAGACCTTGGCTGTTTGGCTGGCCAATATCATTACCGCCTGCGACATCCACCTGTACGACTCCGAAGCCGCCAGAGGTGCCGTAGTTGGCATCCCAGGACCAAATTACGTCGCTACCAGGTCCGGTTCGAGCGTTCATGCTCATGCCTGCAATTTCAGTCTTTGCGAGGTTGGTCTGGCAGTTAATGCTCGTACATATGATGTTTGTTGTTGGGAGGTAACGCAACTGGAAGACTGCAAATGTGTTGAAGCAAGAATTACTTCCTGTGCCACAGTTACTAGTATCGAATTCCTGATGGTATTCGCGGTTGTCCTCATAGTAGGTTATTTGGTAATCGTAATACCTCAGTGCTGCGTAATACGAATACGAATTTTGTCCCTTGACGTGTATTGCCCACTTATTGTCTCCAATAGCAGCATCTTCAACGTCGCCAACGAAGAACCAATACGGGCTTCCCGGAGCACTAGTAACCGATCCTGTACCGGTCATAACCGCTCCAGCAGGGAGTGATGCTAAGTTCTGCTGACCGTTTGCCGGAGTGTCGGCAAATGCCCAGAAATAGTTGATGTAATCGCCTGCCATTGATGCAGGTAGAGTTGCCTTGAAATTGCACCACGCAGCTGCGCTACAAGTGCCGATGGTCGTGGCGGTGACAGAGACCCACGAGCCATTGTTGACATTGTAATGCAACTTCACAGGGTTAGTGCTACTGGTATCAATACCACTTGAATCCTTCAGGCTCATACTTAGTGTGCGAGCACCCTCAATCCACGAGGTCTTACCGGTGTAGGCAGCGAAGTCGGATTCTGGGGGTGAGGTGTCCGATCCGCCGGAGTAGGTTATCGACAAGTGGGGATACCTAGTGGCACCGCTGCAGCCGTAGTAAACGTAATAGTTGACATTACACCAATACCAAATCGGTGCATTTGCGGTATTTCGCAGTCCAAGACCTATGAGATTGCCACTAGCTCCTGCTGCATAACCGTCAACCGCGTCCTGCACATCATCAATTCCATTTTGGTTCATCGGGACGGAGCGAATGTTACCGCCATAATAGTAGTAACCCGGGTCGGCCAGTGTAGTGGTGTTAGACGAGGGCGGGCTATTGCGGATGTAACGGGTCAACGGATCGCCGTAGTTATACAGATAACTAGTCGGGTCAATCATGGTGCTACTTTGGCTGCTGCCGCTCTTCAGAACGGTGACATCAAAGCTCCTCGCACCAGTTGTGTATCGACCGACGTGGCTCTCAAAGTCCACATCATCAACCGTTGCTCCAGTAGGCAATACGTTGGCCAAATTGAACCTAAACCAAGAGTATCTGTAGAAGAACTGGTAGCCTGTATAAGTTGTGCATGTACTCGAAGAACCCACACCATGGCAAGTGTATACTGGATAGGTGGATGAGTAAGCACGATAATAGCTCCAGAAAGCAGTACCGTAGTAATACGACCAACCAACGTTTATTCCAGTGATATCAAGCGTTGGGTCAATCATCAGCGGATAACTGGTGTTGTCATCGGTTAGATATTCTGTGAGCACAGCGGTGGTTATTGAGACGTGGGTCTCAAACTGTCTTACAAAGTAAGTCGCATGATGAGGAACTGATTCTGGGTCCATTGACAGCACCAGCGGTGCCGGCATAGATACCAAAAGTTCCCCAGAATCCTTGTTGCGGATATCCAACGAGTCGTTGGTCATCAGCAACTCTCCGTCTCGGAGTGGGCTTTCGCCGTTGAAGATGCTGTAGCCCTCAGGAAGAATCATCTCCTCAGACAGACCAAACCATCCGTCGAATCCTTCGTCAATGAAGGGCATGTCTCTGAGCACAAGGTTCTGCTTCAACTGTGTCGCAGACACTTGGTATTCCAAACTCACACCTTCACCTAGAGGGTAACGGATAACGTTCGCACCGACTTGGACATTATCCTCCGCTGCTGGATCCAAAGGATACAACATCGGGGCGTCTCCGCCACGGCTGCTAATCAGCACAACCATTGGGTTCAGTCCTATCAATATCGGGTCAATGTTATCATTAACCGTAACCGACACACCGTTCTTCGCATCTAATGCGAATTCGGTGGTGAACAGGTTTTCCGTAACCTCCCAACCATTTGGACCGGATTCTATGTTCAGGTCTATTTCGTCCCATGCCCCATCATCATCCAAATAATGGATGGGGTTCGCGGAGACGATGGCAACCTTACTACCATCCTCAGTCCAATACGTCTTGGAGGTTTCAGTCCTTGAGCCGACGAGTTCCATCTCGTCAGCGTAGCCGTAATCGGCCGGACTGATTGCCTCATTGCTTAGTGCCAGTGGGTCTTCCACCGTAGCGCTTTCATCAGCAGCTTCAGCCGCTGAGACTGCATCCGTAGCGGGTGCTACCGCCTGGCTCCAGCTCATTCCTATCATCAGTAGGGTTAGCAGCAACCAGCTGCCACCCATTGTCATCTTTCTCTCATTTGTCACCATATTACATACCCCAGAGTATCATATGCACCCCTCGCCACGCTTTATCGCAGATATAACCATATGGGTACAATCCGTTTGAATGTTGGTTTCCATTCGATATACTGCACTCTATTTTCTACACCATTAACTTAACGAAATTTCAGTGGTACGAACCATTTGTAACAGATTTTCATAATTGCCAGATAATTGAACTTCAGGCAATAAACCCACCCCATTCGGTGCCGCTACCTTAGGAACAAGTTAGCGTTGAATGTGGCACAGCGAGCCTACCCACACCAGATACTGCACTTGATTAGGATACTGTACTTGTACAGTGTTTGATAATAGTCCTAAACATTAATTGGCACTCCGAAACGAAAAAAGGGGCCGGGAACCCTGTAAGGGTTCCCGGCCCGGGTCGCCGTCTCAAGGGACGGGTCGTGTTTTCGTGTATTTTACGCAATTGACGAGTACAGGATCAGTAATCCCATTCCTTGTCCTCGCCATCACCGCCACCGCCACGGGTGAGGATGAAAGCACCGCCGATAACTGCAAGCACTACCAGAACAACGATGGCAATCATCGCTGTGTTGGTCGCTCCGTCATCAGGGTCATCATCTCCTTCCCACTCAGTAACGCCTGGATTTACAATCTCCTCTTGCATGTCCATCGTCAGCTGTGCGCGCTCGTCTGCAACATTGCCGGTTGTATCTACTCCGGCAACTGCGAAGTAGAGGAGGCCGGTGCACGGGCCACCACAAAGTTCGGACTTGGTAAGAGTCAGGGAGCCGGTGTCGTCAGACGTGTCTGAGCATTCCAAGCCGTCAAAGCCTTCCACCTCGAACTGGTAACCACCCCAGCACAGCCTCCAAGAAGCCGTGTCTTCAGTGGTTGCCGCCGTCCAAGTGAATGCAACTGATTCAGACGCATCTGTTGCGGATAGCGAAATGTCGCTCGGTGCTGGATTGACGCTACCGTCTGCAGTCACCTCAAGAGAACCGACCGGTGTACCAAACAGCGAATCGCCGTTTGAATCAATCTGGCCGTTCTCGACACGAACCATGATGGATTTTACTTCGCCATCCTGTCCGTTGAGGATCGTTCCAGTTGAGTCAATTGCCATCGCTGGCATTGCGGTGCCCGCAAGAGGATCGCAACCTGCGCCAGCGCAGTGATAGATGTAGATGTGGTCATCTACGTTAGAGAGACCCTCATCAGAGAGGCCCCAAGACAACTCAATCTGTGCATCCGGCTTCAAGGTGGCAGTCAAGCCACTAATGCCAGTTGCTGGCGCCACGCCCCCCATGTTCGCGGTCTCGAACACAGCATAGGTTCCACCAGGTAGATTACCCGTGGTCCCGCCCGCGTGTGAGAAGGTCATCACTACATCACTATCACCAGACTGTGCGGTGGTAGTGGATAGCATTGACCAGCCAGCACCCTGATCTAGCCAGAGACCGTATGGGGTTGTTGAGTCACCTGAGAAGGTTACTGCAAGGCTCTCTGCTCCCAGATCAACCGGGCTGAACAGAGTGGTTGAGACTGCAGTGAATGCAGCCACGCTATCATAATCGCCCTCGTTGTCACCAAGTACTGCACTAGTAATTGCGCCAGAATCAGTTAAATCCATCGAGAAGTTGACAACCGGACCGAAGACTAGTGAGTAATCAACCGATATGCCTGTGAGGGTTGCGCTAGTCACATAATGATTCCAAATCCGTACGGAGATGGTGTCGGTTTGCGATGCTCCATGCTGGTCTGTCACAGTGACTGTGACTGTGCGTTCGCCAATCCACGTGTGGTCTGTGTTAGGTATCGAACATAGTTCTCTTGTGACACGACAATCCTCCATGGATTCTAGTCCCATTTGAGTCATTCGGCTCCACTCGTACTCCAACATTTCAGGCGAAGTTTCAGTATCTTCACCACGAGCGATGAAGGAAATTGAATCTCCAATAATCACCGGTTGCACGATATCAGCGCCCAACGATAGGTAAACTGTGGGCCTATCATTTACAGATTCAAAAGAAGAACCGATCATGTCGTTACCAGAGTTCATGTCCTCCCAACCATTGCCATTGTAGTCAATGAAGTTCACAGTCGCGGTTACTGTATAGCGACCGGGCTGGAAGTCCACATCTACGCAGGCGAGGCCAGCAGGTGATTCACCTGCGGCCAACCCAAGGAATGAGTGCGAGTATGGATCTTCGCCATACAAGCACTCATTAGCAGTCATGCTATTCTCCATGCCGGACTCGTCGGACCAAGCGAAGGTCACGCTCCAATCGTAGGAATTCTGCATATCGCTGCCATCGTGCATAACTTGCGAATACAACTTGGTAATTCCAACATTAATCAGGCCTTCAGTCGCTGACAAATCACCTGCGACTAGGGTAGTGACTGCAATGTCGTGGAACACACCAAACGAGCCATCAAGGACGTCGTGGTTGTTACCAGAACGGTCATCGTAGTCTTTATTCACTTCGACCATGTAGTCAAAGGTCTCCCCACTAGAATTCGGATTAGCCGGGTCGGAGAAAGTCTCCTGTATTGGCTCGTACGATTTGAACGACAAGAGGCCGCCGCTGATACGGAAGTGCTCAGTACCACCGGCTGCTGCTGTATCTCCGGAAACCGAGCCGCTGAACATGTAAGGGACGCCGAAATCAGCGACGAGACGGCTCTCTACACACGGGTTGTCCTTGTTCGCACAAGGATTGCTATTCGTTTGGTCAGTTGCTTCCGGATTGGAAATATTATGCCAAATAGGCACGCTCTGTGGCGTGCCAAGCACAATTGTAATCACTCCACCGACTGGAATCGGAGTGCTCTCAAATTGGGTCGTAGCCTCGTCCCAGTCGCCAGAGAATGTGAGTTCAATGGTAACTTCGCGAGCCTGCCAAGACTCGGAACCACTAATATTGGTCATCACAGCAAAACCGTGCGGACCTTCTCCAGTCGCAGGGGCATCGCCAGCGCAGTCACCATTTTGATCGGTCCAGCACATGTCAAATTCAATGTCATGATAATGAGCAACGACGACGTTGAATGTCATGTCGTTATTCAGCAAATTAGAGTCGTGAGCAGAATCAATGGCGATAACTGTAATTGTCACAGTATATTCTCCCGGGGTATCCGGGGTCCATGTCAAAACAGTCCCATCGGCATTCTGCACCAAGTAGGTGCCACCACCCAAGAATTGGCCGCTGGCCAAACTGGTGGTAACACAAGACTGGGCGTTGTCACAAATTATGTCGTCTTCAGTATTTATGATTTCGACCAAACCATCGGATGTTTCCACTTGCACCCGAACATTGACTTCCGTCTGGTTATTGTCTCCAGCATTTACGATGACAGGTCGAAAGTTTACGGGATCGCCGACATCAATACCATTTCTGGTGTGTCCGCCCATGTCCACAAACGTCTCTCTCGGTTCAATGACGTCGTGCAATTTTATCTCGTAATCCGCACGTCCGCCAGTGTCCATTTCTACATCGTCATTCAACTCGACCATGCTGATTCCAGCGAACAATGACGCCAGCATCAACAGGACGAGAACAATAGGTACTACTCTCTTCACTTTACAGTCCTCCCTCACAGTGGGTGCCCCGCGACCTCTATTTTTCCTATTTATACAATGCGGGGGAGCATGTTAGAAATCGGGCTTAGAAGATTGAAAGGTTATATACTCTGGAACAGTTGATTTGTAACTAATCTACGTCCCGAAGTGCTTCTGCGGGAGTAATTGAGGCCGCCAAACGCACCGGCCAGATGGTTGCGATTAGAGTTAGGAGGTAGGCTCCAAGCACCACTGCGGTCACTTCTGCCCATGGCATCAGGAACTCACCACCCTGTGGTTCAATGAATCGCTTGTACAGGCTCCAATGGAAAGCAACACCAATTGTTGCGCCATTAAGAATGCCAAGAAGTGAGACCCAACTCAACTCGATGAGGAAGGAAGATACTACCATGCTCCGCTGGAATCCAATGGCACGCAGTATACCGATTTGGTGGCGGCGCTCGCTCACGTTACGGATTGTCACCACCGCGAGCCCAGCGATGCCTACAGCCAAGCCAAGGCCGAGGAAAGCCTTGAGCAGGCCGAATATCGAGAGAATGAATGATTGGGCTTTGGCGAAGGCAACTGCAATGGTGAATACGGTGCCACCTTCGTCAATCATACCCCGCTGAATTTCATCCTCAAGTCGCTGTTGTTCTTCAACGGAAACTCCTTCGGGAACGCTGAACCAAGCCATATGAGGTTCTGCTTCAAATAACTCTGCGGCAACGCTGCGATTCATAAAAACGCCGTTCATCATGATCGAAGCGTTTTCACTCATGATTCCCGCGACATAAAAAGTCCGATTCACCCCGGGGTTCAGCGGGTCAAACAGGGTCACTGCATTACCAATTCCAACCCCTAACCCGGGATAAGTCAGGCCATGTTCTCCTACGAATTCCTCTTGCGAGTTCCACGGGTCAATAATGATGAGATCATCGCTATCAGCTACTGCCTGCCATGCCTCCGCCTGCGTGGAGCCGAGAGTTTCCGACCACCAGAGTAAACCTAAGCCGCCGTGTTGGGAAAAATTGTCATCTATGCCGTGTAATGAGAGATAATAATTGTCTTCGCTCTCCGCGGAAAAATACTGGCTCTCGGCCCTTACCGTCCCCGAATTAATCACCGCTATCGCGTCAAAATCATCAATGGTAGCGTTGCCAATATCCCAAGTTGTAATGTCCTCTGATAGGTCTAAATCGCTACCTACTAAAATTATCTCAAAGTCTCCACTAGCCTCCTTGCCAAGGTCTTCGAGGAAACCACCGAACATTCCGCTATATCCAGATAATACGACTACCGCGAATACAACCAGCGAAAACATCCCCATCGTCATGGAAGTGCGGAATGGGGTGGCGAGAGGGTAGGAGAGTGAGGTTGGCAGAACAGATGCTAGACGGGAAGATATCCGCGAGCCTGCTTTAGCGAGCAGTCGGGCCACGACCGGGGCAAGAGAGGTCAGCAGCAGAACGCCAGCAGCGACCAGGAATAGTCCGAGAACGATGAAAGAGAATGGACCTTGTTCCCACTCTGCTCGGATTGGGTCGTCCTTCCAGCCCCACACAAACATCGAGAGGCCAAGAATGGTCATCACTAGCCTTGGCAAAATTACTGGACGGTGGAAGCGGAATCGTCCGATTCTGATGTCTTTAGGTAAAATCACCCGACCAAGCATGAATGCAGGCGGCACCAATGCTAACAGCATCAAGAAGCCACCAGCTAACCACCAAGCGTGCTTTGAGCCGCTATCCGCGTCACCGAATAACAAGGAAATCGCCACGCAACACATCGCGGCTCCAAACAACCCGAATGTCACTAGAATTGACCACCACGGCAGCCCATCCTTCATCCTGATTGGAATACCGCGCATAGCAGCGACCACGTTGAGCCGTGAGACGTATACTGAGGTCAGCCAAAGGGTTGCCCAAGTGACTAGGAAGCCAGTTGCAAAACCTGCGACAATGCTGGAGAATTCCCAGTTGAAAACTACGTGCCAACCGAGTGTGTTTTGGAAGGCCACGTCCATGAATGACATCAAGGCCTTCGCTACTCCAATTCCTAATAACGAGCCTACTGCGCATGAAATCAGACCCAAAAGTGCCCCTTCCTGCACGAATAATGAACGGAGGTCCGCGCGTTGCATTCCGATTGCTCTTGCCATTCCCATCTCGGGTTTTCTCTCATCGGAAAGCATGACGAAGATGTTGACTACCAACAACACGCCAGCGAAGATGACAAACGACCCAAATATCAGGAAAAGCATGCTGAATCCTTCGCCAGCATCTTTGGTGTCTTCCACGGTGTGGTTTTTTTGACGGTTGACGCTGAGGTAGGAATTATTTGTTGTTGAAATTTCGTCGGCCCAAGCGTGAATCGCGGCCTCCAATTCGTCAAATGCGGTCTGGTTTCCGAAGGTGTTTGATGATATCATCACCGCGCTTCTTTCGCCCTGATTTCCGGCTGCCAAAGCCTCTGCATCTGCGAGGTGAACCACACCGAGGGTAATGTCTGCGAAAGATGGCTGTCCCGGCGGTGATGGAAGGCTCAGTGATGCGTTTACCACAGTCAGGAACTCGCCATCCATCAGCCCTCTGGCCGCCGGTAAATATCCGCGAACCCGTAGTTCGTCTTCTATCTCCATCGCTAAGGTAGAACCAACCCAATCGGAGAGCAAAATCGAGCCTTCAGAGGGGGTTGGCATGCCAAATGCTTCTCCGCCTTCAAAGGCTACAACCGAGAGAGGCACACGATTGATGGCATCTATCCGAATGGTATACGGGAGTCGCCCCGACCACTCACCATCAGCATGAATGGTGACGCCGTGACCGGTGGTGACCGCAAGTCGTCCGAGGTCAAACGCGATTGCACCGGGTGTTGCCACCGGCGAAAGCGGGGTGGAAATCGGAGAGAAAACCGCCCCATTATATGCCCACAACTCGCTGGTATTGACATCCCCATCATCAAGCCAAATCACGTTTTCAGCCGAGGAAATCACATCACCGGCCGGCAGACCAAGCGTGGTTGCTGGAATTCGTGCAACGCCGAAAGGTGAGAGACGATACAGACCAGTGCCATTTTCTAACCAAGATACGCCGCCGTGCTCAAATACATCACGAGCGGCGGACACATCCTCCGTGCAAAAAACCGCGAGGGTAGAGGAATCTACGGAGGGAGATTCCAACCCGAAAGTGGAAAGCGGAATAGAACAGGTGCGAGTACCTAAAATCCGCTCGAGCATGATGTGTAAATCGGTTGCATCCATCGCCATTTCTACAGTTACTACCGAGCCGGAATCAGGCAATAATGCACTGCTCCACATATCAACCTGAAGCGGAGCATTCTGCCACAACAAGGCAGCATCACCATCGGAAATACTGACGGCAAAAGCCGTGTCCTCATCGCCGGCTAAACCGACCACTTCGGAGCCGACGAGCAGATTCTCATCATCTACACCCTCGCCAAGGTCAATCATTCTGATTCCTTGCTGGTGGGCAATCAAACCCCTACCAACTCCGAGCGGTAAAATATCCGCAATGCCATCATCATCAGCATCATCAGGAGTCCAAACAAACCAGCGACCATCCGCCGCCTGCAAAGACAAGCCACCTGCGGTCGCATACCAATCCCATTCCCCGTCAAAAGTGATTTCTGAAATTGATGCAGAAGCAAGCCCACTCAGATTGACGCCGTCCTGCGCGATATTGTATATCGGCACCTGCAACATGGTGAGGGAAGTAGCCTGAGGATTTACCAGTGAGACATTTTCCACTAGGCTATCTATCTCGTAAGGTGATAATACCCCAAACCCGGTTGTTCGGGCAATTGCGAGCATGCCGGTGTTATGGTCCGACTCTACCACCACCCCCGATTCCTCTGCGGTCAGCGTCTGATTAAGCATCTGCCAAACCACCGGTACTAGTCCCTTTTCTGCAATCAGAGAATCCGTGCCTTCACCGGTAGCAGATATCTCAAAACGGTTGACGACCCCTTGCTTATCCAAGACTTCCTGCGCCTGCGCCAATGTGGTGAACATCAGCGCATCTCTGCTATTGGTATGACCCGTGTCTACGTTGTCCACAATCGCTTGAACCATGAAGCTCTCTACCGCCTTCAAATGCTTACCAGTTGCCGTATCAAGGATATTCCAATGAATATCCAATGAGTCGCCGACACCCGCTCCAGACGACTCGGCGAGTCCGGAGTTAATCAGGATGTGATTATCAAGAATAGACGAATATGGCAACCCGGACGAACCACCAATATCAGGCCAACCGTCCGCATCAGATGCATTAGCGTCCATCGCATACCATACCACGTTTGGCTCGCCTTTCAATTGCACCGGATTCAGAGCCGAAGTGGACGTTCGTAGCCCACTCCGCACCGCATCTACATCATCGCGTGGCCGCAATAATTCCGCCAATGAATTCGCCCGTTCCTCCGACCATTCTGTCCTGCTGCCAGTCACTGGGTCTCTTCCTTCTATGATGAGGTCAACTTCGCCGAGAGGAATCAGGAACTGCGCTTCCATAGTCGCATCTAAACTGTCGCCGATAACCAACGATGAAGAAACGATGGCTGATCCGACCAATAACCCGACAATTACCAGCGCAGTATTGCGTTTACGGCGCATCAGGTTATTCCAAGCCATCCTTGACAAAATCCGATGTTTGGTTGAAATCAACCACTGCACCAAAGTGAATGTAATCAAAGCAGCAATCGAACTCAAAGCAGCGTCATTGAAGATGCCGCCAGCACTCAAATCATAATTGGAAATCCGAATCAGAGTGAGAACGATAAGACTGACTACGAAGGTGGTGATTCCCACACCCCAAACAGCCAGCCGCCTCGGCCAATTCCAAACTCCGATTAGGGACATGAGGGGGACCTCTACTCTTCCTCACCCTCAACTTCGTCCTCGCTTCCACTCACGAAGTTTTCACCTGCCACACCTGTCGTAAGTTTGGAGGAGGGGGACTCGCCCGTTGGCGCATGGCTGGAAGCGGAAGCGGAGTCCTCAACGATGATGCCGTCTCGCATGGTTAGGGTACGAGTGCAACGTTTAGCAACATCAAAATCGTGAGTTACTAGGATGGTTGTAACGCCTTTACGTTCATTCAATTGTAGCATCAAATCAATCACCTCCTCACTTGTTTTCGTGTCGAGATTTCCTGTCGCTTCATCGGCCAAAATAACCGCTGGACTGTGAACGAAGGCGCGGGCGATGGTAACGCGCTGCTGTTGCCCGCCAGACAATTCACTCGGTAGGTGAGAAGCCCGGTCAGAAAGCCCAACCGCTTCCAGAGCATCCATCGCTATTTTCCGTGCGACGCTTGGCGATTTACCAGACATCAAAAGGGGAAGTTCTACGTTTTCAACCGCGGTCAAAACCGGCAGTAAATTGAATGATTGAAAGATGAAGCCAAGTTGTTCACCTCGCACGGTCGTCTTCTCCCTATCACTCATGGTTGAGAGTGGGATTCCGTTGATTAGCACCTCCCCAGCTGTGAAGTCATCTAAGCCTGAAAGGCAGTTCAGTAGTGTGGTTTTACCGCATCCGGATGGACCCATTACCGCTACCATCTCTCCGGCACTGAATGTGACTGAAATATTTCGTAACGCCTCGACCTTATTGGTGCCGGAATCGTATATCTTCCAAAGTTCTCTCGCTTCTAAAACGGCTGCCATCGGAGCACCGAGAGCGGCGTAGGATATAACCCCCAATCCACAGCGTGCCGCCGATGGTCGCAAAAAAATCAGCCGCGGAGTGTCAGGTGAAAGTCCGCTTATTCGGCATTCTCGCCGAACAAAATGGTAACCGCCACCTTTTACTCCAAGTCTCAAAAGACACCACCCTCGCCCAAATAGCCAGAAAAGCGGGTGCTGAGGACCTAATTGACAAAGGATTGCTCACCGCACTTGATGGAGCAGTAGTCAGTGCGGACACCATGGTGGTAAGTGATTGTGAAGTCGCATTGATGCCGCCGGTGTCTGGAGGTTGAATCCAGCCTTTTACCGGCGCCGTAAGGCGTAACGTTGAATGGTGTATTGCTGTCGTCGTGCACTGAAGGTGAGCAGATGGGGATGATTGGGCCGCAGGAAATACTGATACTCGTCATTGCAGCATTTTTGCTCTATGGTGGAGGAAAGAAAATTCCCGAACTAGCACGTTCATTCGGAAGGGCAAAAGGTGAATTCCATCAGGGACTGGCAGACTCCCGTGAAATGAGCCCTGAGGATGACCTTGAGCGAGGTGGTCGCACAGAGGAGGCGGCCTTGGCTGAGGATGCTAGTGCAGCCGGTATTGATGTAGAGGGCAAAAGCCCCGACGATGTGGCAAAAGAACTTGAGGATGAATAATCTTCAATTGGAAATTTACTTTTCCCAATTGGTTATTGGACAAAGGATTCAGCGTCTCGTAGCATTATTCAATTGAATAATCAACCGCGTCGTAGCCTCAGACCGGCACCACAATCCGCGCAATTACCGTGCTCACCGCGCGACTTTGAAGGGCTGGATGCAGCCGGCGCAATCGCGCCACATCCCGGGCAAACCAACTGCCAACTCCAGCGTTCCTTAATCCCCTCAGTCACTGCCGGCCGCCAAGAATGACCCAGACTTTCACAGATATTTTGCAAGCGGTAATCGTCGGTCACCAATGGTAAACCCGACTCGAGCGCGAGCGCAAGAACC
>Ga0208879_1002170_pt1 | contig 17647 bp, 14 predicted proteins | sample Knorr_S15_td_Bot_FD_185605 | JGI IMG/M metagenome (GOLD analysis project Ga0208879, IMG submission 185605) | Marine microbial communities from Southern Atlantic Ocean transect - Knorr_S15_td_Bottom_ad_5009_LV_A (SPAdes) (version 2) | ecosystem: Environmental > Aquatic > Marine > Oceanic | place... | reverse complement strand
TGATAAAAATTCATAGGCAACAGATGACGTATCTGTAATCATTAAATCAGACCCTGCCATAATGGGTAAAATATTTAGTTCATCCACAACACGAAGATGGTCATTCTCCAATTGCTTGAATTGTTCTTGAATTGATTTGTCCATTAATGGATGGAATTTTATAATCCAGTTATACTTACTATTATTCAAATTGTGAATCGTGTCCAACAAATCCGGAGCTGAAGTATATTTAGCTGGGAAGGTAGGTGCATAAAGTAAAAGGGGCAATTCAGGATTTAAACCATATTGTTTAGTTAATTGGTTTTTCTGATCGTTAAAAATCCATTTATTTTTGAAAACAGGATCAAGTTTTGGCCAACCGGTTTCCTCAACTATAAAATGTTTTTTCTGCTTTGCAATTTCTGAAAACGTTTCTGTCATAACGGGTCCTGTTGTACAGTACAGATCAAAGAATCCTGTTATATTATAAAAGCCCTTTACTTCCTCATCCAACCCATGAAAAACCTGTACTTTTAATCCAGACCAAAAATGAGGGACAACATTTCCAGGAACAAGTACAACATCAGGGTTGAAATCTTGAACTGCTTCGTTGGATTTTAGTTGATTACCAGGACATGTAAAATTTAATGCTGAACTGGCTGTAAACCATTTTACTGTTCCACTATTTGATTCAGTTATTAAATCTTGAATCGGTTCAAGAATAGAGAATGAATATGGTTTTGTTACAAAAAATAAAAACTTTAGATGAGCATGGCTCATTGTTCACTATATAATTCTTTCAAAATCCCTAAAACATCATCCGTTGATAAATCTACTATATTATTATCCATTCTACCTTTAGTAAATGATTCATCAGCTAACTTTGGCAGTTGATCATCAGAGATGCCCCATTTGTCCAATGTATATGGCACAACATCTTTAGGGATTTCTTTTATCGTTTGCTTTAATTCATCATAAGTCAATTCATTATTTTTACAAATTCTATCAATGGGTTCCTTGATTAATGGTCCATTGATATCCAATAAAGGTAATAAACTGATAGAAGACGCAACTCCATGGGGGATTCCATAATGGATTGTTAACGGATAACTTATTGAATGAGCAGCTGCAGTTGTTGTATTCGAAAATGCTAATCCGGCAACTGTAGATGCTCTTAACAGATTATTTCGAATGTCTAAATCCTTGGGGTTTTCTTTCAAAGCTGAACCATTTTTAAGAATCGAACAAATAGCTGAAATAGCTAAATCAGTTGAAGTGTCGTTCGCTTTTTTATTCCAAATAGATTCAAAACTATGGCTCAATGCATCCATCGTAGTCGTAATTGAAATGTCCATGGGAAGAGATAATGTTAAACGTCCATCCAAAATCGCTACCGTCGGATAAAGATTCGGATGCGATATAGAATATTTCTTTTCTTCTTTCATATTCCATGTGGTTCCCCACATGGTTACCTCACTGGCAGTCCCGTGAGTTGTGGGTAGAAAAATAGAAGGAATTGTCTGGGGATATTTTTCTTTATATTCTATTAATTCAAAAATATTCGATTTTTCCAAACATAAGTGGGCCATAACAACTTTTGCTAAATCCATTGCAGAACCACCCCCGATTGCAATAACACCATTAATCATATGTTTCTGGCAAAATTTCAGTGCATTGTTACAGTCTTCAAACGTTGGATTACTACCCAGTTCACTAAAAATTAAATCCGAATCAAATTTTGAATCAAGTTTTAACCGTTTCCTATTCCCAGGGGTAGTTATTATAATCGGGGCTGAAATTTTTAAATCATAAATTCTAAAATTTAATTCACGAAGCCAATCTTCAGTTTTAATAACTCTAACTGGATTATAATAATTAGACATAAGTGATTGGAGTAATTATTTCTCCAAAAATTTCATAAATTTTTCTTTATTATCAACAGGTTTGATTGTCGGTCTGCCTAAATCTTCTCTTGAACCCGGTCGTATTTTAACTTCTAAAAATGACGGTCCAGAGCATGATATAAAATCGCTGATATTTGCTTCTAAATCAGCCGGTGTTTCAGCTTTGAATATTTTGCTGGCTCCCAATGAATTAACGATTGCTGTCATATCTAGATCTCTTGCAGCCGTATTTTGTCCACCTACAGATTCATGAACTTCGTTATTCATTAAAATATGTCGAAAAATTTTCGGTTTTAGGGTTGCAATGGATGTAAGGCTACCCAAATGCATTAACATGGCCCCATCACCATCAATACACACTACCTGCCGATGAGGTTTGGTTAGGGCAATTCCCAAAGCAATAGCAGAGCAATGACCCATAGACCCCACAGTTAGAAAGTCCTGTTCATGTGACTGATTATTCTTTTCGCGAATCTCAAAAATTTCTCTTGATGTTTTTCCCGTAGTAACAACAACAATGGTATCGGAATCAAGATTATCTAAAATAATTTCTAAGGCTTCTTCCCGCACCATGCGCTGATCATCAACTTTTTGAATTTCCTTACCGTATTTTTCGAATGATCCTTTTTTGATCAAGAGGACGGCCGGCCTCCTTTCACTTTTTGCTTTTTCAACTGCTGTGGATATTTTTATCGCAAAATTATCATCGTCTTTTGATATTATTTCAAAGGGTATATCCATCGTTTCAAGGAGCTCTAATTGAATTTTTCCCTGTTTCACATGCTGTGGTTCATCCTTTACTCCCGGCTCACCCCGCCAGCCAATCATTATTAGCATGGGAATAGAATACACATCAGGGTCACAGAGGGATAATAGTGGGTTGATTGCGTTGCCCAACCCAGAATTTTGCATATACACCAAAGGTAATGCTTTACTTGCTAGATAATAACCGGCAGCCAATGCAACAGCATTGCCTTCATTCGCTGTAATGATATGCTTGTCTTTGGAAATTCGATCATCAATGCATAAACAAAATTCTTTTAAAAGAGAGTCAGGAACTCCTGTAAAGAATTCAACACCGTGACTCGCTAACTGATCATAAAAATCAGCCGGTTTAATCGCCATCAATTAACCTCGGGAATCAAGGTAATAATATCTTTAATGGACATGCAGTATTCGTCTGACGCTTCTTTAGATCGCGAATTTTCCAGTATAGATTGGGCTGAATTTATCATTGAAGGGTAAGCAGAACGTAATAAATGGTTGGCGTAAATTATCACATTAACACCTAAATCTTGTAATTCAGATTCAGTCATATGGGAATAAGTTGAAGGCACTACAATAAGAGGGACTTTCGTTTCAAATTTTTGGAAATATCTACAGAATTCGATGATTTCTTTTCCATCTTTTTCCTTGCTATGAATCATAATTCCATCTGCCCCTGCGGCTATATATGCTTCAGCTCTTTTCACGGCATCAGCCATTCCTTTTTTCAATATCAAACTTTCCACGCGGGCAATAATCATAAAGTCTGTCGTAACCTGGGACTGCTTTCCTTCATGAATTTTTTGGGAAAAATGCTCAATTGAATCCTGTTTTTGGGGAACGGTCGTTCCAAAAAGTGAATTACGTTTATCACCAATTTTATCTTCAATAATAATGGCCGAAACACCTAGTCTTTCCAGTGTTTTAACCCTGAATTTGAAATGATCAATCCGGCCACCGGTATCACCATCCACGATCATGGGTTTTGTTGTAACCTCTAATATTTCTTCAATGGTTGAAAACCGGGAAGAAAAATCAACCAGTTCAGTATCAGGTTTCCCTTTTGCAGTTGAGTCTGTTAGACTGCTTTCCCAAATACCGTCAAATTCAATTTTTTGTCCATCTTTTTCTATGCTGGTTTTTTCTACAATAAGCCCCGTTAATCCATTGTGCGCTTCCAAAATCCGAACAATTGGCTTTGCATCAATCAACCGGCGCAATGTTTTCATCCGTTTCCCGGGTGTTATACCCTGTGCTTTCACAGCAGCGATCAAATCAGTTGAAGAAATTCCTTCAGTGTATTTTGGTTCTACTAGCTTCCCGCCCCATTCAGCCAGAGTTTCTATCACACGCTGTCGAACTTCTCTTTGAACACCGGTTTTCCAGTCATCACCATGGACAACATAATCAGGCCTTATTTCATTTAAATTTGGAACATAATCCAGAGTTGTTTGAGGGACAACTTTTTCTACGCCCTTCAAATTTTCAACGATCAGTTTACGTTCCGCAAAGGCAATCAATGGTAAGCGTTTGTAGCTGGCGATAGCTTCATCGGTCAACAAACCAATGATCACTTTACCCAAATTCCTGCCTTCAGCAATAATGTTTAAATGGCCCTGATGAATCAGGTCTGCAGATAAACCTATATAAACTTTTTTTAATTTTTTATTTCCCGTCATAATTATTTTAACTTAGTGTAATTAATCAAAACCCTTTTTCAGCAATGGAACCGTCGTGTAGTCCAGCATCATAATTGCTCTCCGGAATTTGCCAATTACCATAACGTAGAGAAAGATATTCTTCTACATTATTAGGAATATTAATTGTACGACCCTCCCACTTGATTGTATCCAATGTATCGTAAAATTTTCTGTCTATATGCTTCAATGCATTACTATCCACCCAGCGATATTTATCCTGCACGGGATATACGCAAAACAAATCCACATGAAAATTGATCTGTCTTATTTTTTCCCAGGGAGTTTTCACTTTTATCACACGCATATCTCCTGGAATCCAGGGAGATCGGATTCTCCTTCTTTTAATCAAGTAATTTGGAAAAAAATCCAAACGCAGTTTCATGATTTCATCGGCAGAATCTGCCGGTATTCCGAGGTCTGCATCGTAGTCCCAGGGGATTAAATCACCATCGCGTAGGATTCCCAGAAGTGTCCCAGCCTCCAGCCAGTATTTGAACCTTTTTTCATTTAAAATATCGATTGTTTTCAACAGCATATTTTTCATGCGCTGGTGATAATTCCCCTTCTGGAGCTGGATTCTTTCCAGGGGGGTAGCATTGATCACTTTTTTAAAGGATATCTTTTCTAAAGCTGAATCATTCACAATCGTACTGTCATCAATGCTATTGATCCATTTTGAGTCTTGATTTTTCCAATGAATACCAAAGCGAACAGCTAAATACTCTTCAACATGACTTGGGATTGGAAATGATTGACCATGGATTTGAATTTCATCCAATTTGTCGTAATACTTGCCATTAATATTTTTGCAGCTGCGTTTATCAACCCAGCGATAATGATTATCCACTTTATATTTGGGTGTTATAAAAATTTTGAATGCATTTTGCCTGTTCTTCCAACGGCTTAATACAGCAAGCCGACAAAATTCATTTTCTATCCAATTTCGTCCCGAAAAGTCCGGTATCATTTGGGAACGATAATTCATTCCAAGTGCTGACACTATTTTTCTAAGTTTTGAAAAATGCTCTCCATAAATGCTAATACTTATATTTTCATTATCAAGCAAGGGTAAACCAAGTTTAATCCCCATTAAACCCAATAATGATTTGGTGTCTACCCAAAATGGAATACTACTTTTGGATAATAATGCAACTGTTTTAAAAAAGAGATTCGTTTGAAATTGATTTTTTATTCCCGACATTAAATTTTAAATGAAAAACTTAAATAATTATTATTAATTAAATTGGATATTATAGAGGTGACGATACAATCCATCTTCTTGAATTAAAGTATTATGTGTCCCTCTTTCAATAATTTCACCCTTTTCCAGTACAACAATATCATCTGCATTTTTTACTGTTGAAAGCCTGTGTGCAATCACCAGGACCGTCCTGTCTTTCATAAGCTGGTCGATTGCGTGCTGGACTAACTTTTCAGATTCAGAATCCAGGGAAGAGGTTGCTTCGTCCAAAATAAGAAGGGGGGGGTTTTTGATTATTGCCCTGGCAATGGATAATCGCTGTTTTTGTCCACCCGATAATTTAACCCCTCGTTCTCCAATGACAGTGTCTAACCCTTCGGGTAAAGAATCTATAAATTCCATTGCATTTGCTGATTTTGCAGCAAAAATAATATCGTTATCTTTTGTTTCGGGCTGTCCATAAGAGATATTATATCTTACGGTATCATTGAATAAAACAACCTCCTGGCTGACAATCCCCATCATCCTGCGTAAACTTTCCAATTTAATTTCCCTGATATCTTCCCCATCAATTTTCACCGATCCTGAAGTGGTATCGTAAAAACGGGGGATTAAATCAGCAACAGTAGATTTTCCCGATCCGCTGGCCCCTACCAGTGCGACAACCGATCCTTTAGGAATTGAAAAAGATACATTTTTCAACACAGGCACAGAATCCTTACCATAATCAAATGAAACACTGTCAAATCTGATTTCTTCAGAAAATGATTTGATTTCCTTTGCATTTGGTTTGTCATTTATTTCAGGGTTTGAATCTAGAATTATGAAAACACGATCTGCTGCGGCTAAACTATTTTGAATTGTAATGTTAACTGTCCCCAGAGTTTTAATGGGGGCAAGCATTGCGAACAACATTAAAATAAATCGTAAAAAATCCTCAGAAGTAAGGGTTTCCGTCTGGATTACCTGCATACCACCATACCAAAGTAAAACTACTCCAATAATAACACCGATGATTTCATTAATGGGAGTAGCCAAATTTTTCAGCTTTGCCCTTCGAAATAACAAACGAAAGTAGCGTTTTCCTTCTGATTCAAACTTTTTGATTTCATAGCGTTTGGTAGCAAAAGCCTTTATCACTCTGATTGAGTATAACACCTCAGTCAAAATATGCATGATGGAAGCAATTTTTTCCTGAATTCTTTTTGATTTCCGCCGAATACTCACACCAATGCTGATATAGAGGAAACCTGCCAGGGGAAGTGTCATTAATGCTACAAGAGAGAGTTTCCAATCTATGATAAACAGGCTTACTCCAAAAAAAAGGATGTTTATCGGTTCCACCAGAATTTTCTGAAATGTTGTTGTAAAAGCATTCTGCATAACATTCACATCATTCATCATCACTGAAGCTAACTCGCCGGATTTCTTCCTGTTAAAATAACTCATAGAAAGAGTATGAATATGCCTGTAGAGCTTATTTCGAATTCGTACAATTAGAGAAAACTGCACATAAGAAACCAAAACATTCTTTATATAGAGAAAAATATTCTTGAATAAAAATACACCAAAAATAATCAAGCAAAGCTGCCTTAAAGAAGCTAACTGAGAATCTTGAAGAATAAGTTGATTAGCAATATATTTAAGGCGTTCATTCAGTGTTAATTGGTCTGTCTGGGCCCAGGATAATTGTTCCCTGGAGATGGAATCAAAATCTGTGAGAATATTATTGATTAGAGAAGCCGTCAACCAGATAGAGAGAACGTTTAGTATAACAAAAATCAAAGCAGCCGCAGAGGATGCCAACAGGTAGGGCCAATAACGCAAAACCAGTTTTGCCAATCTTTTATATACGGGGGTTTTCATAAAATTTCGTGAGAATTACAGTTTTTAAAATTCAATCAAATTTGCACGATAGAAACAGAGACAATAATTGTTATTCTGATCTACTGCAACGCAGCAGATAATTGAAAATTTCCTGCCTCTTTCTGTTAACACACAATAATAGCAAAATCCAATAATTCTATTTAATATTAGAACATACGGAAAATGAAAAGTAAAAACAAACAAGTGATTGTTGTAGGTGACCGCGTATTAATTCGGTCAGATGAGGGTGAAAAAAAATCTGCCGCGGGGTTATATCTGCCTGCAAGTGTTCTTGAAAAGCAGGATGTACGGGGTGGAGTTGTTGTCGAAGTTGGTCCTGGAATTCCATTGGGAAATCCTGATGAAAATATAGAAGAACCCTGGCGGCAAAAGGATAAGAAAGTAAATTATATTCCGCCACAGGCAGAATTAGGAGACTATGCTTTATTTCTGAATAAAGCCGCGATTGAAATAAAAGTAGAAGATCAAGCATTTTTGATAGTACCACAATCCGCAATCCTTGTACTCATCAGGGATGACCTTCAAGGCCTTGCTGATTAACTCCCGTTCATCAAAGCATGAAAAATGACTAAAGCCGGAATTTATATTCACATCCCTTTTTGCAAAATCAAATGCATGTATTGCGATTTTTACTCCATTACTGAAAGGGAAAAGGATGCGGATAGATTTGTAACAGCGCTATGCAATGAAATCTCACAGTCATTTTTGGATGAATATCCCTGGATATTTGACACGTTATTTATCGGTGGGGGGACTCCCTCACTCCTCAATGGAAATCAACTTGAATCCATTTTAACAACGGTGTCAAAAAAAGTCCCCTTTTCCAATTTGATTGAAAAAACTATAGAAATTAATCCGGGGGAAGCTTCATTGGAAAAATTGACTGATTTCTATTCTTTAGGGATGAACCGAGTCTCCATGGGGGTTCAAACTCTGGAGGAAGAATTATTAACCTTTCTGACTCGATCCCACTCAGTCAAACAGGTAATCGAAATATTCGATCATTCCCGCACAGCGGGATTTAAAAATTTAAACTGTGACTTGATTTACGGGATTCCGGGACAAACACCGAATATTTGGAAGCGGGATATGAACCGAATAATTGAATTGAATCCCGAACATATTTCTGCTTATTCCTTAACGGTTGAAAAAGGGACGGAACTTTTTCAGATGGTAAAATCCAATGAGGTGACCATGCCTTGCAATAGTGAAAGTGCGGATTTGTTTACACTGACAAGGTCCTTTTTATCATACCATCAATACATCCCCTATGAAATATCTAATTTCTCCAAACCAGGAAAAGAATGCAGGCATAATCTCCATTATTGGAATATTGATCCCTACATTGGTTTCGGTCCTTCTGCACACAGCTTTGATGGCAACCAAAGGTGGAATAATGCTCGTTCACTGGATCAATACATGAAAAAATTGGATGAGAAATTATCTCCGGTTTCTTCATCTGAAACCTTGACTCCAACACAGAAATTAAATGAAAAGATCGGTTTCGGTTTACGTTTAAATGAAGGGATTGATATAAGCAATTTTTCGGAAATCCATAAAAAACAATTCAACCAAAATGTGAAGCAATATCGAAATAAATGGGATGGATATATTAATGAAGTTGGTAATAAAATCAAGTTACACGAAAAAGGATTTGCTTTTGCAGATTCGATTGCTGTTGATCTTTTCCTTTAGTAAGTAAAGTGTTTAATCGTTTCCCCTTCCCTCCCTATTCGTGTCATTGCTTCAATTCCCAAATTGATATGAAGGTCAACATATTTTAAGGTCACTTCTCTGTCGGATTCTTCCGTTTTCACTCCTTCCGGAATCATGGGAGTGTCCGAAACCAGCAATAGCGCTCCTCTGTTGATCCCATTGGCAAATCCGGTGATGAAAAGTGTCGCAGTTTCCATGTCAATCCCCAATACTCTGATTTTTCTTAAATAGTCTTTAAATTCATTGTCGTGTTCCCATACTCTTCGATTGGTGGTGTACACAACACCGGTTCGGTATTCAATTTTTTGTTCCACCAGGATCTGAGACATATATTTATGCAATTTAAACGAAGGCATGGCAGGAACTTCCTTGGGGAAATAATCATCACTGGTCCCCTCTCCCCGGATGGCGGCGATGGGCAAAATAAAATGCCCCAGTTCAGTCGTTTTTTTCAATCCGCCGCATTTTCCCAGAAAAAGAACACCACTAGGTTTGACGCAGGATAACAAATCCATAATCGTTGCTGCATTGGAACTTCCAATTCCAAAATTAATAATACTTAACCCTTTCTCATTGGTTGCTGAAGTCATGGGACCGCCTACCCCATTAATTGAAACATCAAATTTCCCGGCGAATTTTTCTACATAATTTTGGAAATTCGTCAACAGGATCCATTGTCCGAAAGAGTCGGGATCCGTTCCCGTGTATCTTCGGAGCCAGTTTCGTGTAATTTTGTCTTTTTCAATCATAATTCCAATGCCAGCGAAACGGGACAATGATCGGATCCCAAAACATCATCGTGAATATCCGCATCAATGACATATTGGGTAAACCCTTCATTCACAAAAAAATAATCTATGCGCCAGCCCACATTCCGTTCCCGGGCACCAAACCGATACGTCCACCACGAATACCTGTTCGGTTCCGGGTGAAATATCCGAAAAGTGTCCACCCATCCGTTTTCTACATAGATATCCAATTTTTCTCTTTCAACCGGCATAAACCCGGAATTGTTGATATTATCCTTAGGGCGGGCCAAATCAATAGGATGATGGGCTGTATTCCAATCTCCTGTTACAACCACATTCATTCCTGAATCAACCTGTTCATTGATAATGAGTAACAAATCATCATAAAAATCCAGTTTATATTGAAGCCTTTCATCATTTTTCTGTCCATTAGGAAAATAAATATTGTACAACAGAAAATTGTTATGTTCTGTTAATAAAACCCGACCTTCTCTATCATAGCGTTCCAGGCCCAATCCTTCCTGCACATAAAGAGGTTTGGATTTACAGAACGTAGCAACGCCGCTATATCCTCTTTTCTCAGCAGAATGAAAATATGCGTAATAACCATGATCTTTTAAAACCGCATCAGATAATTGATCCATATTAGCCTTGGTTTCCTGGAGACACAAGATATCAACCCTTGTTTTTTCCAGCCAATCCAGAAATCCTTTTTTTTCTGCGGCCCTGATTCCATTCACATTCCATGAATATAGTTTCATTTACTCTCCTCTAATTAAAATAAACACAATTGATCAGTTTCCAAGTTTTTTATTCCCCATATAAAGATGGGTATAAAATATACTGTTGATTAGTGAAATATAATTAACTTTTGACATACAAGAATCTGTAAAGGAAAATATTTTGGCTGAAAGAATCAGAAAACGAATTAAAAAAAATAAAAAAACAGAATTCTTTTACAAGAAGTATGATTTTGAAATACTTGTTTTAGGGTTGTTCATATTGGGGTTTTTCCTGTTGTGGGAAAAATTGAATATAAAAACTATTGCCTGGGGAATTATCACCACGACTACCCGCACTATTGTTAACCTTATAAGGGATGTTTCTGTTCGTTTAGGTAATATTATTTCAAGAGTGGAAACATCTGACCTGGTTGGAATTGCATTAATCCTGACAGCATTGATCCTGGTTTTGAACCGTACCCGTCACAGGGTTATTGGTAGTCATCCAAACTTAGCATCCTGTCCTCAATGTGAAGGAGCTTTGCGCCGCACTCATCGGAAAACAAAACATAAATATCTGGAACTCTTACTATTCTGTAAAGTCAAACGGTATGCATGCAGAAAATGTTCATTTGAAGGTATTGCGATGATAAGGGGGGGGGGGTAAATAGACATTCCTGAAAAATTAACTGAAACCATTTGAATCATTCCTGAGTGAATTCTAGATTCACCCCGTTTTTTAATCCATTTGATTATAAATTTGACTGAATCAGGTTTGAAAACATAGCTTACCTTTCGGAAAAAAAATAAACATTGGCCCGTTCGTCTAGTGGTTAGGACTCAGGATTTTCATTCCTGCAACAGGGGTTCGATTCCCCTACGGGCTACGATCTACCAGCGGGAAGGGTCGTAAACTTATTCAAATTCAAACTTTGGAGATACCTTTTTGAACAGCCTGCATCCTTATTTTGTCCACTTCCCAACCGCCCTGATTTTTGCTGCATTCTTTCTTCATGCCGTGCAGGTATGGCGACCCTACTGGATGTGCAGAGTGATCGGGTTTTGGCTTTTGGGGTTAAGTATTCCATTTACTTTTCTATCGAACTTAACAGGGGAAAAAGCAGCCCTCATAGCAGGAAGAAAAGGTTTTCCTACCAATACATTAGAATTATTAAGACTCCATGAAAGTCTTGCTGATGTTCTTACCTGGGGTAGTCCAATCTTTTTCGTTCTGTGGATTTTTTTCTTTTTTCGCAATATGGAAAATAAACGAATTGATCATCTTGCACTTGCTTTCCTGGGTTTACTTTCTACTATAGCACTGGCAACAGGATACCTTGGTATCCAACTCTTGTACACCCATGATGCAGGAACACCATAATCTCTCCGATCCTTTCCCTTTGGATAAATGATTGAAAGCGATACCCCTCTTCAATCCTCGTTTAATGCCATTATTCTTGGAGGAGGAATCAACGGGTGCGGTATCGCTCGTGAGTTGGGTTTCCGCGGCAAACGTGCTTTAATTGTGGAAAAAGCAACCATCGGAAGCGGAACATCATCAAAATCCCCCCGATTGATACATGGTGGTTTACGGTATCTGAAAACCTTTCAGTTTCAGCTTGTGCGGGAATCCTTAAAAGATCGTGAAGAACTGTTAAAACTCTATCCACATTTAGTACAAATGAAACTATTTTATTTCCCATGTTATAAACAGAACTCCAGAACTCCTTTTCTTATTTGGATGGGATTAAAATTATATGATATGTTTTCCGGCAGGAGTTCTGAGTACCCTTCCAAAACTATCTCTCTTGAAGATTTTGGACAGTTGATCCCAAGTTTAAAACAGGATGGATTAAGGAAAGTCTTTCAATATTATGATGAAAAAACAAACGATTTGAAACTCACAAAACAAGTTGCTAAAGATGCACAGTTGTTCGGAGCAACAATTCACAAAAATACACAAACCAAAAATATTTACTGGGTTAACAATCAATTCACTCTGGAAACAGACCATGAAACTTTTTCCTCACAAATTTTAATAAATGCAACCGGACCATGGATAGATGAGGTAAATAAAAAATACTCCTTTCCTGCACAATATCATATCCGGAAAATAAGTGGGATTCATTTGATGATTAAGAGGCTTTTGACAAATTACATCATGTTTATGAAGACTCATGGGAAAAGGATTTTTTTCATCATTCCCGAACCGGAAGAAAACCGGACAATGATTGGAACCACAGAACGGGAAGAGAATTGTCCCACAGATGATGTTATTATCAATTCAAAAGACATCAACTATATGATCAACAACATCAACTATTATTTAAAACCTGATTACCGGATTTCAGAATCTGATGTCTAATCAACATCTATCGGTATTCGGCCTTTAGTTGCAGCTAATAAAAATCCCACAAGCTTATCCCGGGAATATTGTCTTGATCTGCATACATCGGGAAATTCAAAACTTTTACATGTTTTTGGAGGAAAATTAACTACGTTTCTGTCCCTTTCCAGGAAAGCGGTTGATGTGGTTACTGGTTAGAAATTTTTTGTTTAAAATTAAATAATCAGGAATGAAAAACTTCAGACTATCTTTTCCCTGGCCTGTTAGGGCTATTCTGGAATTTTAATATCACAAGCCCCAGGATTGTCAGGATCAGGATCAGGAATCCATTTGCAAACACTATTTGAACTCCCATTACAATCCATTTCATTCTCAAATTGCTCACAATCAATAATTTGTAATATAATCTCATTTGATGTCATGGATCCAAAGGTTCCCATTACGCCTTCTCCATTTTGATCTCTTAAATTTGTCCGAACAGGGTCACTTAGATCCAACATATCAAAGAAATAATAATTTGTGAAACTTTGTGAAAAAGTGAATATCTCATATTTAGAGATATCAGCTTCATCTATGCCATCATCATTTCCATCAAATATTTGAGTAATTATTTTTTCTTTCATGAGACAGATATTCCCCCAGATATTTTCGATGTCAGTAGCTTGATCTGGATGCTCATGAGTTATCTTGTATTCCCCCGAAGTTTTATCTAAGTGATACTGAACCGCTTGATAATATGATGATTCAAAAAGGGATGCGTAATAAAGGTACTGTTCAGGTGCTTTCTCTGCAAAATAAACAGTGTCTGAAATTGTGGAGTTTTGAATTAAGCAATCATGAGAAACACAGCTTTTCATAGTTTCATGATCACTCTCCATGTAGAAAACAACTGGTTTTGAGAGTCGCATTGGCTCTTTTGAACGGATTGTATCATTTTCTGAAAAAGTAGAACATGAAGCGGAAAATGTGTATTCTCCCTCAAAGTCTCTCCAGTCAAATGTATCACAATCATCTCCCGGAACATATGCTCCATAGGATGTAATTTCTATATCAGCCATGGTTGCAGCATGGGTGTGCCCGCCTTCTCTATAAAAGAAGTCTGCAGCAAGTGAATCATATATAAAATTACAAATATCTTCATTTCGGACGATTTGGACATCACATCCTTGTACGTGAATTTGCGGGAGAATTTCATCATATTCATCCACATGAGGTTCACCGCAATCCGGTTGTCCATTACCTTCAGACCCATCTTTATCTGGTTTTACAAAACCTGATTCATTACTATCAACACCATCAGTACCAAGATCATCATTTAGATGAAACACACATTCCTCAACACAGCCAGAATCACATTCAATTTTGCTTTCAAATGAAGAAGTATCATCTGCACAGTAAAAATAACTACTTTCCCAATCGCCATCATCATCTATACAATTGTATAATTCTGCTTCATCGATAAGGATTGATCTGTCAATCCTCACAATAGCAGTATTTTCAGTAGGTAAAATTATGGCTTCAATTCTGAGTTCAGGTTCATATCCTGCAAAATCACCCGAAAACTCCCTAATATCAAGCTCTTCAGAACATGAAAGAAGCAGTAATACTGCAATCGATAATAGAATAAATTTGAATTTCATTAAATTTTAAACTCCCATCCAAATGTGAAGATTGTGGGGAACATACTGTATGCCTGCACCTGAGAAGGAGATGCCTTATGGTTCCAGTTATACAATAAAACATTAAAATGATTTGTCAAATTTATAATCTGAAATTTCCATTTACTTTCAAGACCAAAAGTTTTTGAATCTCTAGTGAGACTTAGATCAATTCTAAAATAATTTGGATAGCGACCACTATTTTTAGGCCCATAAATATTCCCAAAATTAGCATAAGGATTATCAAGACCTGTAAACCCCTGTATGCCAAACTGATGCACCTTCCCTATGACGGGAGTATACGTTTGCCCGCTACTATAAATACACGTTAATGCCATGTTATACTTTTTATTCAATTCATAACTTAGTATAGAATTAAAGGTGTGCGGCTTATCATATTTGGCTGGATAAATTTCTCTTTCTTCCCAAAGTATTCCATCAGAGTTCAGATCTATTTCTCGCTGAATTTTGGCAAAAGCATAGCTAATCCAACCTGATAGTTTTTCTTTTCGTAAGCGATAAAGGAATTCAATTCCATAGGCTTCCCCAATTCCCGCTATTGCCAATGTACCTTCAATATCAGTTCCCTCTGTCAAGGGGTTTAGATCGTATATATTTGTATATGATTTATAATATGCTTCTAATGAAACGGTATTCCCTTCAGAAAACCAATATTCACTTCCGATGATGAAGTGCTCTGCTTCCTGAGGCTTCTTTCCATCAGGGATAGGTTGCCAAAAGTCAACAACACGAAGAAGTTCTTCTTCTTGATTGATAGTATAAAGAAATTGTGAATAACGACCCCAGCTTACTTTTAACGCCAAGTCAGAATGAGGATTAAATTTTATTCCAAAACGAGGATTTATTATCCAATCAGCATAGTTACCATATTTTGAGACCCTGGCTCCTGAGTTTATATATAAGCGCGGAAATGGATGCCAGGTAGTATTGAAATAACCGCTTGCAATAGATGGTTTCGATGCTAAGTGAGCCGTCTCTCTGCCAGCAAAAAATTCACTGTAGTCCATATGAAGCGTTTTATACTCCCAGCCGATATCCAACTTTAATTTATCAGAGTAAACATACTTAATATCTTGTTTAAGAGTAATATCCTCAACAAGATTGTCCACATTCAGAGTAAGATCTGCATCAGTATTTTCAGATTCAGAATCGGTTGAGTCTGGTACAAATACTATTGAAAAATCAACATCAAATTCGTACTTTGTTCTGGATATATTTGTATTTATATAATAGCTGCTGTTTGGTAAGTATTTCCAAAGAAGACTTTTTGTTGAATTCCCCCAATCCCATGAAAAATCAATCCCGGGAAAATCACTCCCTCCAATAGACATATAAAAATCGTCCTTTCCAGAAAACTGGCTGTATTGAAATTGATTATATTTGTTCGGTGATGTTTTTAGTTTTATGTGCGTATCCCAAAAATAATAATTGAACGGAGGAGTGTCATCCTTAAACCAATAATATAATGATATAAATTGATCAAAATATGTACGTCTTCCTGAAATCATCCAGGAACCTTTATACAGTGGTCCTTCAGCCAGAAATTTTGAAGAAAGCAAACTAATGTCTCCATTTGCTTTGCTGAAATCCCAATATTTTTTAATAGGATTATTTTGTGACAATCTTCCATTTCTTGAATCTCCTTCCCGTGCAGTAATTTTCAATATGGAGGATAATCTACCTCCATAATCAGCAGGAAATCCACCAGCTAAAAATTCAGTATCCGAAATCATATCTGCATTAAAAGTAGAGAATACACCACCAATGTGATAAGGGTTATACACTTCTGCACCATCAAGGAGAATTAGGTTTTCATCTGGACTGCCCCCACGTACAATCAATGCTGCGTTGAAATCATTGCTTGCACTTACACTTGGCAATAATTGCAGGGTTCTGAAGATATCAGCTTCAATAAAGGCAGGGACTCTTCGTATATCCTGATTTGTGAGATTTATCCTGCTGATCTCTACCCGTTTTTCAAACCGCATTCTTTCCGCTGAAACAGTGATCTGCCCCAATTCCAAAGCAGTTTTTTCGAGATCAAAGTCAAGCCGTAAATTAAAATCCATGACAGTAACAGTTTCTTCCAGAGTTTTATAACCGATCATCATCACCTTCATCGTAAACGTTCCTTCTGGAACATTCGGTAAAATAAAATAACCGTTCACATCTGAAGCTGTACCAATAGTTGTTTCTGAAAGGAGAACGTTTGTATAGGGGAGTGGTTCTCCATTATGCTTGTCACGAACAAATCCAGAAATACTCGCCCCATTTAGCAGGGAAAGCGAAAGAAATATTACAAATACTGTTATTGACTGCATTCCGATACTAATACATAATTGAATTCATGGATTGAACTCCCTGATGAAAATTGACTTTCCCATGGGAATTTACTCTGTGGTCTGAGTTTTTTAATTTTTCTTTGAAAACAGTTTCAGAATTTCTAGAGCGTGAGTATGAACATCTACGTTATTGAATATATTCATTAATTTCCCGTTTTTGTCAATTACAAACGTTTTTCTGCTGGGGAAAAGAAATCCTTTTGTACCATATTGTTTTGAAACAACTTTTTTTCTATCGGACAAAAAGAGAAAAGGGATGTTGTATTTTGTTTTAAATTTCTTGAGAGATTTTTGGGAATCATAGCTAATTCCAAATACGATTATCCCCTGTTTTTCAAATTCAAAATATGTATCACGGAACCCGCATGCTTCTTTAATTCACCCAGGAGTTCCAGCCTTGGGGAAAAAATACACTACGACCCGTTTCCCCCTATAATCTGATAACTTTTGAATGGTGCCATCCTGATCTTTTAAAGAAAAATCAGGCGCAGCATCGCCCACTTTTAAAACATTCCCGGTGTTGAAAAAAAGACCAACCACCATTAACACTATTTTCAATCCTGCCATTTCAAAAATTTAACTATTATCATTATTTATTCTTGGAATTTTCCACTTTTTGAAAGTGCATGGCCGCACTGTTAATACAATAACGCAAT
>Ga0208879_1002169_pt1 | contig 17648 bp, 12 predicted proteins | sample Knorr_S15_td_Bot_FD_185605 | JGI IMG/M metagenome (GOLD analysis project Ga0208879, IMG submission 185605) | Marine microbial communities from Southern Atlantic Ocean transect - Knorr_S15_td_Bottom_ad_5009_LV_A (SPAdes) (version 2) | ecosystem: Environmental > Aquatic > Marine > Oceanic | place... | reverse complement strand
AAATACCCACCCAAAGACCCACCCATAACTACAAAGATGAACACAATTGCCCCCCCTAAAATGCATTGACGGTGCATTGATATGTTAGACGGGGCGGCCTCGCCTGAATACCCCTCCTAACCCACTGTTATTTCTTAGGTTTAGTTTTTGACTGTAAAGAAATACCAACAGAAGTACCAACAAATGCTTTTGTCACCCTAGCTTTTGACCTCCACCCCCTTTCCCCGCGCACCGCCCATTCAGCAGACCCACCCCCGCCGGCATTACACTGTTCCTTGAGTGATTGGTAGATTGGGATGGAATATCCAGCTTAGCTGAAAAATTCCCTAACACTAAAAATTGCTGTACTTTTATTCTGACCCCTTTTTTAGTGAGACCTTTTTTAGTGAGACCACAGATGAACCAATGCAAAAGCCCACAACGCCCGCAAGTAAAAGCCACACTCTTCGCCGCCATCACCATCATCCTGACAAGCATGATGATAACAACCCTGACTGCCCAGGAACCAAACCAGTCTGACGGTTTCACTGCAGACCAGGCATCACGCGGCGGCGAAGTTTACGAGCGCGAATGCGCGGCCTGTCACCGCTCCGATTTTCAGGGCAGCTTTGAGGCGCCACAATTAGCCGGGCCAAATTTTCTCAACAATTGGGCTGAGCTGAGTCCGGCTGAGCTGTTCGACCGCATCAAGGCGTCGATGCCCATTGACCAACCGGGGAGACTCAGTGATCAGGCCTATGTCGACATCGTGGCATACCTGCTCGGGGCCAATGGCGTTAGCGCCAGCGGCGTTGAACTTAGCACTACAGCGGCGACTTCGATTGATACATTGATAGCAAGGCGAGCGACAGCAAGCACGGCCCGTGACCCTGAGGAAAGAGCACAGCTTCGACCACCACAGGGGCAATCACAAAATGCGCCGGCTGGTCTCAGGATTTCCGGCACGGTACCGAATTTCACCCCGGTCACCGATGCAATGCTGCGGTCTCCGTCTCCTGATGATTGGCTGATGATCCGGGGCAACTATCAGGCCTGGAGCTACAGTTCCCTTGATGCGATTAACCGGGATAACGTACAGGATCTCGAGCTTGCCTGGACCTGGTCCATGACTGAAGGCGGATGGAATGCGCCGTCACCGCTGGTGCATAACGGCATCATCTATCTGACCAATTACGGCAATATAGTGCAGGCACTGGATGCTCGCACCGGCGATCTGATCTGGGAGCATGAATTCGGCATTGAGTCCCAGGGCTATTCTGGCATGAGTCGCAATCTTGCCATTTACGAAGACAAGATCTTTTTTGCTACTTCCGATACGCGGATGGTTGCCCTCGACGCTGCCACCGGTGAGTTGCAGTGGACCATGCGATTTGGTGACATCACCCAGGGTCATCAGAGCACTAGCGGTCCGGTTATAGTTCGCGGCACGATCGTACAAGGGCTCAATGGTTGTGAGCGCTTCAGCCCGGTGGGCTGTTACATCAGTGGTATTGATGCTGACACAGGTCAGTCACTCTGGACCTTCAACACGGTTGCGCACTCTGACGAACCCGGCGGCGACACCTGGGCTAACCTGCCCAATGAGATTCGCGGCGGCGGCGATACCTGGATTACCGGCAGCTACGATCCGGAGCTGGATCTGGTCTACTACGGCGTGGCACAGCCGAAACCATGGGTGGCGGCGAGTCGCGGCATGACAGTAGAGGATGCAGCACTCTATACCAATTCCACCCTGGCGCTTCGCCCAGAAGATGGCTCGCTAGCGTGGCACTTCCAGCATGTTCCCGGTGAAACCCTCGATCTCGATGAGGTGTACGAGAGAGTATTGGTGGATGTCGGCGGGCGTTCCGTGGTGTTCAGCATCGGCAAGCACGGCATCCTGTGGAAGCTCGACCGCGCAACCGGCGAGTTTCTCGATTTCAAGGAAACGATCTATCAAGACGTGTTTGAGAACATCGACCCGAATACCGGTGCCGTCACTTATCGCGCTGACATTCGCAATGCCGGAATCAACGAAGCAATATCGTCCTGTCCCAGCACTGCCGGCGGCAAGAACTGGCACCCCATGAGCTATCACCCGGGTGAAGGAATCCTGATTATCCCTCTGGCCCAGACCTGTATGCAGATGACCGGTGCAGAGATCTCACTGGTAGAAGGTTCGGGCGGAGTCGGCATTCGCTCGCGACCGTTTCTGGAGATGCCGGGTACCAATGGCAACCTGGGAAAACTCGCCGCGTTTGACGTGGAGACAATGGAAGAAGTCTGGAGCTTTGAACAACGCGCGTCCTTCCTGACCGGTGTACTCTCAACCGCGGGTGGCGTCGCCTTCGTCGGCGATCTCGACCGCCGCTTTCGCGCCGTCGACGTGAAGACCGGAGAAGAATTGTGGCAAACCAGACTAGGCACTTCGGTGCAGGGCTTTCCAGTCTCGTTTCAAATAGACGGCACACAGTATATAGCAGTGTCGACTGGACTCGGCGGCGGTAGTCCGCGATTGGCTCCGGCGTCACTCGCGCCAGAGATTAATTATCCTCGATCCGGCAATGCGCTGCATGTATTTCGGCTCAGAGACTGAAAAAGGTGAAAAAGGGGTCGGAGTAAAAATACAGTAGTTTGTTCATTTTAAGAATCCCATTTACATGGCTCTAATTTGCAACTTTATTTTCCAGTGCATTGCTCACCCCCGGGGTATACCCCCTTTACACAAGTTGGTTCCATCTGCACCTTATACATACTATTTTGGACGAACCATTTGGTTAATTTTTGGTATGCGCAGCGCACCTATTGGGAACTGGTTTCGAGGGGCAAAAATTTTTTTTGCAAAAAAGCGGACGTTGGGTAATCGCTTGATTTCATGCTCGCTTAAGACTGCATTCGGCCAATAGCGGACGCTTGGGGTGTAGGAATATAGGAAGATCGATTTTTTTGGCAAAAGCCGTTTTATTCTCCTATTCCCCGTCTCCCTCAGTAGGTTCTATTAGGGCAATTCCCATACGCCGTGCCCTGACCTCCCAGTTCTTTCGGGCGACGGCTTGCATGTCATCTTCGCTATCGGATTCATCTACTATTTCCAATCCTAGCAAGGTCTCGAGGACGTCTTCCATCGACACTATTCCTTCCATGCGGCCGAACTCATTTACAACCAGTGCCATGTGTTCCTTTTTATTTATAAATATATCCAGCAGGCTGGGAATTGGCATAATCTGAGGAACAAAGATAGCATCGCGTCTAATTCTACTAATCGGTTTATAACCTTTCTCTTCCACCAAATTAAGCAGTAATTCATCTTTCAATATATAGCCAGTGATATTATCAGTGTTGTCACGATAGACTGGGATTCTGGAGAACGGCAATTCGGTATTCTGCTGGTGGAAATCACGAATACTTATTTCTTCATCGGCTGTCACGACAACTATCCTGGGTGTCATTACATCCTTGGCGAGAATGCGATTAAACTTCAGCAAGTTGTCTATGATCTTCTGCTCGGATTCATCTAGTGCGCCAGAGTCCTTGCCTAGTTGTGTCATAACGGCAAAGTCGCTACGACTTAACACCGGTTTGTCTTTGTCCTTCTTCAAGTGCCTGGTGATAAATTGGCTCATCCAGACGAATGGAGCGAGTACAACCAGCATTACTTTTAATGTTCTGACGGTGAAGGGGGTGAGTGATTCCCAGTTATTAGCGCCAATAGTCTTTGGGATTACTTCTGAGAAAATCAGAATACACAAGGTCATACCACCCGCGATTAAAGCCTCCCAAGTAATCACTGATTGTCCTATCAGGCGGATATTTGACTCGCCAAAAATGACTGTAGCTTGTGAGCCTACACCGATCGCACCAACGGTGTGGGCGGTAGTGTTGAGGGTGAGAATCGCCGCGAGGGGACGATCTATATCTTCCTTGAAGCGCGCGAGATCATTGGCAATTCGGGTATTGGTCTGTTCCTGAAAGCCTACGTAGGCGGGAGTGATACTCAGCAACACCGCTTCCAGAATGGAACAGAGGAATGAGAAGAAAATGCTCGCAAGGAAGAAAGTAACTAAGAGTTCCATCTAGATGTTATCTAAATTAATGGACTGACCATAATTTTACGCGAATCGCTGCCAGTATCAATAGAGAAAGCGTTGGGTAGGCTTCGATTTGTGTGTTATGGGGGTAGTTATCTCGACTCTTATCAGACTGTACGTGGCCAGATCGAGTCTACGCATTATTTGCCGAATTCAATCAGCCTGCCTGTTCAGAAAATCCGTTGAAATCTCCCTAAAACTCAACGAGAGTGACCAATCTAACGGTTTATTCGCCCTCAGAGTACGCATTTTTGAAGCTCAAATTGAGGGTTTTCTGGAAAATCCCATCCGTCCGCTTTGGGTCGATAGCTGTCATTCAGCCATTGCGCGTCAGAGCCTCATTAAACGTCTGCTCCACCCCCGGGGTACCCCCCACTTGTCCTATTTGGTTCCATCTCGGACTATTACATACTATTCTGCACGAACGGTTAGGTATTTTGAGAGTTACAGGGATTTTTATGAAATACGGGACAATCATTGCAGCGGTTTATCTGCTCGCCACGCCTGTGTTTGGTCATCACAGTGATGCTGCACTGAATATGGAATCGGTGGTAACTATCGAAGGCGCAGTCACCGAGTACAGCTTGCGGAATCCACATGCATATTTCACAGTCGATGCCATTAATGAAAGTGGCGAGCAGGTTGAGTGGACAGTGCAAATGGCCTCTGCGCTTACGATGAGACGACTGGGCTGGACCCGTGACTCATTATCTATCGGTGATCAGGTGATTGTCGGGGTCAATCCTGCGCGCGACGGAAGATTCTATGGATTAATGGACTCAATTGAGAAAGATGATGGCTCTTATCTGGAGGCATCACCCGCTCGTGTGTCACGACCAGAGTCGGATGCACGCGCCCGCGCCTCAACTGTAGAAGGTCGATGGATAGTGGATCGGTCAAGGCTTGCTGACGACTACCCGGGCGGTCTGGACCAGCTCATGATCCGTGAGCTTGCATTAACCGAGAAGGGAAAAATTGCCGAAGCTTCCTATAGCCAGGCCTCGGATGAGAACCCGGAACTGTTGTGTATCACCAAGCCTACGCCTGCCATGATAATTTATACGGACCTCTATCCGATGGAGTTCGTATTTAACGAAGGTGAAGAAACAATCACAGTCCGCAGTCAGTACTTCGATCAGGTGCGAACTGTGTACATGGATGGCCGTGAGCATCCAGCGGCGGTTGAGCTGTTTCACGAAGGCCATTCCATAGGCAGGAGGGAAGACGGGGATTTAATTATTGATACTACAAACTTTGCCTATCACCGCTCTCCCTATCAAAATGGCGTTCCCTCAGGTTCCCAAAAACATGTGGTGGAGCGTTATCGTCTCATTGATGACGGTGCCCGGATGGAAGTCGAGTTTGTCCTTGAAGACCCGGAGTACATCGTTGGGACAATGACCTACAGTCGGCAGTTACTTTATTCACCGCAAAATGACATGTCGCCATTTAATTGTGATCTGGAATCGACCAGGCGCTTCGTGCCTGATTAATTGTCCTTAAAGTTTTCGATTGGTCAATCAGGGTAAGCCGACCCCACCCCCGGGGTACACCCCCTTTCACAAGGATGGTTCCATCGCACCCCTATACATACTATTCTGGACGAACGATTTGGTTAATTTTTGGTATGCGCAGCGCGCCTATTGGGAACTGGTTTCGAGGGGCAAAAATATTTTTTGCAAAAAAGCGGACGTTGGGTAATCGCTTGATTTCATGCTCGCTTATGACTGCATTCGGCCAATAGCGGACATTAACACTACTGAATCTTTACTCTGACTCTATTTATCCTGCACTCTTCTCATAACTACCTACGCACTGGCTCAGCTAGAGAGTCAAAAGCATAGCTGGCTTCGATGCGGCGCGATAATTCAGCGATCAGTTGCCCCCCCATAAAACCATTGGTCATAATGGCATAGCCATAACCATTGACTTTGTGTGCTGTTAACTGAGCCTGAAACCCCCAGTTTGATCCCCCATGGTCAAAATACCAACCTTCACCGCGTTTTGAGAGAGAAAACCCTACTGCAAACGGGCCGACTCCTACCGGGCTTAACATCTCACTTGTCGAGGCCTGAGTCAGCACCTTGTTAGAATGATTCTGATAAGAGAGTTGCACCTCAATGGCGAACTTTGCGAGGTCTGTCGAAGTCGTCCACAGACCCGCAGCTGCTAGTTCCGGATAGACGTGCCATTTTGGTCCCATCGCTGCCCCTGAAATGCCATGGGCACGCGCTGCATTGCGATCTCGATCAACAGGTAGTGGCTGCTGAAAGGTACTCGAGGACATGCCGATTGGCTCCAACACCATATCTTGTAGAAGTTCAGCATAAGGCTTGTCATAGGTGTCCAGGAGCAGTTGTTGCAATATCGTCACGCCACCGCCGGAATAATGGAAAGCGGTCATTGGTGGCCGGGCCATGCGAACCACGCCGACATTGGATTGTTCTGCACCATCGAAAATTTGCGGTAAGCTTGGGAGTGCTACCTGCGGCTCGTATCCCGGGAACCCTAAGCCATCACCCAGGCCTGATGTGTGGCTAGCAAGCATGCGCGGCGTGACGAATGCTGATTCTGTGTGCTCTGACTCAGGGATTTGCCACGAAGACAATAACTTGTTTACATCCTCATCGATGGAGAACCTGCCTTCTTCGGCAGCCTTTAGTAATGCCATGGCATTCACCGGCTTGCTGATCGAAGCGGCTTGAAACAGGGTTTCCGTATTCACCGCTGCCCCACTCTCCACATCGGCTATGCCGTAGCCTTTAGCCCAATGAATGTCAAAATCGCGAATCACGGCAATGCTTACACCCGGCACATTAAAGCGCTCGAGTAGTTCATCAATGGAAAGTTGGGACACGTCAATATCCGGGTCAGGCAGGCCTTGCTCAATGCTCGTCTGGTAGTCTTGCCCGTGGGCAGCGACACTGAATAAGCTCAGGGTGAGAAAGGTCAGTGAAGCAAGTCTGTATTTCTTCATTTAAATGTCACTCTAAGTTAGTTTCCGGCCAGTGTCCTGAAGTAGGGCTTTGTGTGCATTTCCCGCTTTTAATTTCCATCCAACTCCTCAATTGTAGCCATTGAAGGTCCTCGCTCTCGCTGCAGGCGACGGGCAACGACTTCGGTTTCACTCATCGCTCGCAGAATATTCTCACCGGCCAACTTCGCCATATCATTTTCTGACCACCCTCTTATAGAGAGTTCGAGAAATAACTTAGGATATGTAGATACATCTTCCATCCCTACCGGCAAGGAATCGGTACCGTCGTAGTCTGATCCAATACCTACATGATCAATACCCGCGACTTCAACCACATGCTCAATGTGATTCGCCACATCTACAATGGTGGCTTCGTCATTGCTGGTAAGAAAACTGCCGACAAAGGTAATCATCACCACACCACCGTTGTCTGGCAATCGGCGTAGAATTTCATCCGGCACATTACGTCCTACATCATTAAGCGCCTTGGTATCGGCGTGCGACCAAATCACCGGCGCCACGGATACATCCAGCGCATCGCTCATGGTGCCAACTGAGGTATGAGATAGATCCACCATCATCCCCAAACGATTCATCTCACGTACTACTTCATTACCAAACTCAGTAAGCCCGCCATGCACCTGATCACCGTTAGCAGCATCGGCCCAATCGAGAGTGCCGTTGTGGGTTAGGGTCATATAACGCACACCCATTGCATAATAGGCGCGCAATACGCCGAGGGAATTCTCGATTGCGTGCCCACCTTCTATGCCCAGCATGGAGGCAATTCTGCCCTCGCCGAAAATTCTATTTACATCCGAGGCGGTGTAAGCGGCGGCGAATACATCAGGGTAGCGAGCAATAATCTGATTTGCGATGTCAATCTGCTCAAGTTGCGCCTGTGCCGCGCCGGAATTAACTGGGCTGTAAGGAATATAAACAGACCAGAACTGTCCACCTATCATTCCTTCTTGTAGCCTTGGAATGTCGGTGTGAAACGCCGTGCGCTGCCGCAGATTATGTTCCGGTGCATGCACGTCGTGAGGAGAAGTCACACTTTCACGAATAGCCCAAGGAAGGTCATTATGACCATCGATAAGCGGTGTATTAGATAACACGCGTAGCACTTTAGCCACATGAGGGTCATCCTGAGAAAATGAAGGCCCTGCAAGCAGGAGTAAAACGGCGGCCAGGCAGATGGTAGATAATTTCATGGTGGTATCCTTAAACATATCGATAGCTTAGAACAGTGCAGATCATAACATTATGACTCAATCAAAAATGTACAAGCGCCACCGATTCCAACCTGAAATCATTCGACATGCTGTTTGGTTAAGAGGAATTTCTGAGGGCCGGAGCCGCCACCCACCCAGGACCAACGGACCCTGAGAATCCATAGTCCGTTATGCCAAATCGTAAGCGGTTGAAAAGGTAGGAAAAATGGTGGGCCCACAGGGACTCGAACCCCGGACAAACGGATTATGAGGCAGTGCAACCGATCGTAGTTTCTCTGAGTAAGCCGAAGAGTCGTAACGAGTTTTCTTTTTCCGAACTTCTTAGCCTGACCGAAATCGAACCTCTTCCGAACTTGATTGGGGGTGATAGGCTCACCGAACTTGGCAAGTGAAAGATTCCAAACGGGTTTCGATGACCGAACACCGAACTAAAACCGAAACCGATTGGAGGGTAACTTTCCCGACCGAAGTGGGGGGGGGTGAAATTCTGCGAAACTGAAATTCTGGGGGAAGGGCAGGTGTCCGCTTTCGGCCAGGAGCAGACATTAAAACTACTGTATTTTTACGCTGACCCCATCCCATAACCCCATCCCATTTATTCAGAAACTAAAGCAAACCTGACTCCCCGCGTCCTGCCATTCGACAGATAAAATCCAATCACCTGGTCATTACGATCGCGCTCGAAGGAGAGCGATAACTGGCCACCCGAGAATTTGTCTTTCTCCGTTGGTGATAATTCAACATCATCTAGTCTGCGCTGACTAAGGGTTAGCTGCTCCTCACCCATCTCCATCACATAAAACGTCTCGATCTCATCGCTATAATAGCGACCAGTAAACACACTCAACTCACCGTTAGTGGGTTCCCAAAGCTCAGTATTCAGGCGAGTTGCATGCTGTTCGCCACCCTGGTTAAGTGTCAGCGAATCCACGGTACCTTCTTCATTGCGATGAAACTCCAAAGAGGCGTCTACGCTGGTGAGGTCGAAACTCAATTCAGAGGTGGGAACGATTTCCAGCTGGGATTGACCTGCAGCCTCAGCGTAGAGAGTATCCCCATCTCGAGAAAAGGAGATTATAAAATCCGGCACGGCATCGAGCTCGTACCTGCCTACAAGCTCGTCGAACGACTCCGGATCATAATTTTCACGATCGAACTCAGGCCCTCCTGCTTCATTAATTTCATCTAGTTCCGTCACCATGGCATCACCGAAAAATGCCTCCGCCAGCTGGAAAGCTATACTGCCATCGAATCCCGCATTATTACTCTGTGTCGTGATACCGGCGTTTATCTCAGGGAAATAAGCAAGCATTGACCGGTGGGCCACATCGGCTCCACCGTGGTGAACGCGCTTAAGCCCACCCTGCTCATCAATAGTTAAGCCATAGCCATAATCGGTAGGCTCGCCGTCAGTTAGCACATAGGAAGTCATCATTTCTTCGAATATAGCGGAATTGCCAAGCCGGGTTTCGCGAAAGTTTTCAACCCATCTCTGCAAATCCTCTACCGTGGTATAGATGCTTCCAGCACCCACCGCACCACCGAGGTCTCTGGCTTCCAGGTAACCACCATCGGGATTGGGAATATACCCAGCTGAATTGTTTTTTACGATGTGCTCTGGCGAAGATCGCACCAGGCTGTCTTGCATACCGATGGGGCCAAAGACATTGTTGTTCATAAATTCTGTAAAAGTCTGACCCGATATTCGCTCGACGATCAATGCGGCCAGAGCGTAACCGGTATTGTTGTAGTTCCATTCCGAGCCTGGTGAGTTCTGCAGTGCCGGTTGGCGCTGAATAATCCCAATAATCTCATCCCGGCCTATATAGTCGCCATGATCGAGTCTTCTTCCAGACATAGACAAGAGGTTCAAGAACTCACGGAGCCCCGATGTGTGGGTGATGATATGGCGAACCGTTACAATTTCGTCGAATTGCGGCAGTTCAGGAACATGTTCCCGAATATCATCATCGAGTGACAGTAATCCTTGTTCCTGCAAAAGCATAATCGCAAAAGCAGTAAACTGCTTGGATGTCGATCCTATATTAGTAACCGTATCCACCTGAAAGGGTATGTCATAGGAAAGATTGGCCATGCCGTAGGCTCGTGAGAAGAGCGTCTGGCCGTCTTTGAATACAGAGATCACACCCCCCGGCGTATCGTCTCGGTCATAGCGGGCCATCAACTGATCGGCTAATCGGGATGGGTCGGTTTCAACGGGTTCGAGTCGCTCCAGCACAATACTAAAGTCCCCGTGTTCTTCCTCTTTGGAGCTGACTTCGATCGTGTACTGTCCTTCTGCTTCTGTCTCGAAACTAAACTGTTCTGTTCCTCTCGTTCTGGAATCTATGGTGCTGACCGGACTGCCCTCAGGATCCAGAATTCGCAATTCTACATCGACGGAAATTTGATTCACGCGTCCCAGTATGTAGTTATCGCTCTCGGCATGGATTGAATATATCTGTTTGTCTTCTACCGACAACGTAGCGAAAATTGAATCATCGACTTGTAGAGGTATATCCTGTGCAACAGCGGTACCGAAAAATACCAAAGCAACAACAAAAGAGATCAAGCGGAACATAGTAATTATCCTTCTCATTGTGATGACTAATTAGGGTCAGAGTAAAGAGTGTAGTTCTTTAATAATGGGCAGCACAGCGCAATGAAGATTCTTTTCTTGCCCATAGAATTATCCTGTATTAATAAAAGGGAACTAGCTCCCCCAATTTTCTATATCAAGCCGGCCTGCCAGTCTTTCTGTGCACGAGAATCTCTCCGAAGGAGAATAAGAGCTATCTGCAATTGAGTCCACTTTCATAAGTAAGAAACCCTACCCGTCCTGCTCGGGTCGACAGCGACCCCTTGAACATGCCCTAGGTTATGAGCAAGCGACGTGTCCGCTTTCGGCCAATAGCGGACATTTACATATGGCTGCGGCTGGGCTGGGGACTGAAATTCCTCGTGCCGGTGATTCGATTCCGCCCCTGAGCACCATCACTTCAAAGTACTGTATTTTTACTCTGACCCCATTTATCACTCTTTTCCCAAAAACCTCTCTGGTGCCACTTCAGCCTCGTAATTCAATATCGGCGAGAACTCCCTTGTCAGTGTAGCACCAGTAATCATCGCATTGGTAAGTTGTGCCAAGCCCGGGGCGCTCTGCACACCGTAACCGCCCTGTCCGGCCAGCCAGAAAAAGCCTTTCAATCCTGGGTCGAAGCCGACGATGAAATTTCGATCTGAAGAAAAAGTACGCAGACCTGCCCAACTATGATTAACCCGTTCAATATTCAATGAAGTCGCCTTCTGAAATCGATCTACAGCAATGGCAATATCAATCTCGTCTGGCTGTGCATCACAAGCAGCACTTGGTGTTTCATCTGCTGGGGAGATAAGCAATCGGCCTGCATCGGGCTTAAAGTAAAACTGTTCATCAACATCCACAACCAGCGGCCAGCCGCTAATATCCATGTTCTGTGCTTTATCGCCTAACTGTTTCAGGTCTATAAGAACGGCGGTGCGTTTCATGGGCTGTAATTGCAGACTCGATGCTCCGGCCAATTCGGCGATGCCCCCTGCCCATGCTCCCGCCGCATTCACAACAACTGGCGCCGATAGTGAATGACTGCCGGATTGAAGGGTCCAGATTCCATCTTTGAATCCCATCGCTTCTACCTGCTGCCGGCACATCAATTTCCCGCCGCGCTGCTTGAACAGGCGAAGATAAGCCTGGAGTATGGCGTCAACATCCAGATCCCCACCCAACTCATCGCGCAGCCCCCCAGCCACATAGCTGCTATCCAGAATGGGTGCCTGCTTACAGGTTTCTTCGGCAGAGAGCTTCTGTAAATTCGGTATTTCAGCCTTCATCTCTTCCAGTTTCCCAAGCTGATCTGCTCCAGCAATAAACAGAGCATCTCGGGGCCGGATCAGTTCTACTTCAGAAAATCCGGAAGGAGGTTTACGAAAAAAATGTTCACTGGCGGCAGTAATTCCCCGAACAACGCCGCTACCATAGGATGCAGCGAAAAACGCGGCCGAACGACCAGTGGCGTGAAAGCCCGGTTGTGCTTCCATGTCTAACAGAGCGACACGGGCATCGGCCGCCAACTCCGCTGCCGCTGACGCGCCGGCAATTCCCGCTCCTACAACCACAATGTCGAATTCCGCTGTCATTGCCTTCGGTATCTCATGACTTTAATTGCCCATTCAAATCGACACGCTTACTGATCAGCAGCACTCCCCTGGTCAAAAGAGGTATTACTACGATTCCAAAAAACAGATAGGTCGCATAGGTATAACCCTGACCAATCAGATTGACGATGCCCACCGCATCAGCCACAAATATAGCGATCACCATAAAGCCTATCGAAACAGCAGGCCGCATTGCGCGAGGCATTTCAGAAGTGTGCTCGCGATAAACATGACTGATACGTTCGTTAATCGAATGCAGAAAGGCGGTACCGGTTTCAATAAAAGTGCCGAAAATCACCAACTGAAAAACTACCAGTAAGGCAGGAGCTTGCAATTGGTTGAGTAAATAATTTATAGGCAGGGCCTGATCATTGATCTGAGGATAATGTGCTGACATGGCAAGCATCAACAGAAATGCGGGAATCATACCAAGCGGGCCACAGAGAGCACCGGCCCACAGCGCATCGCGGCGACTGGTAAATAGGCGCGCTACAAACAAGACCGCGGTGAAAGTAACTACGTTATAACCGGCATAGGTCAAGCCGCCCTGAATCGTTTCCAGGCCAATCCCAGGCTGTTCCGCCGTCACAAGATTTAGTTCAATCTCGCCACCAAATACAAACAGGCTCCAGACTATCAATGCGCCATAGGTGAGATAGAGCAGGACGGACCAGGCTGCTAGAAAATTCTTTATAGCGTTGGAGCCATAAAATACCAGCACGCCAACTGTGGTCATCAATACGATTGATCCGCTCATCGCTGGAGCATCAAATTGGGAACTCAAAATTTCGTTGGAAGCTGCGCCTAGAACTGACAGTACCAATAGCACGAGGGAGAGATAGGCAATCTCAAACACTATCCAGCCTGGCCCCAGAAGCTTCTGAAAAAACACGCGATAGTCATAAAGTTCGTAACGCCGCGCCAACTCGAAAGCAACTGCACAGACAAGACTGATAATGGCCGTTGCCAACAACATCGCGACCAGTCCGGAGCGAGGCCCGAGTTGCAGAAAGAATTCCACAAGTTCGCGACCCGTGGCATAACCGCCGCCGACCATTGTTGACTGAAAGATGAGACCTGGCACTATCAGGCGGTTAAGGAGGCCGAATTTCATTGCTGGATAGTCCGGACTAGTCGGGCACAACTTCGATAATAGCTTCTACCTCAACCGGAATACTAAATGGCAAGGAAGCCATTCCAATTGCTGAGCGTGCGTGCAAGCCTTTGTCTCCGAAAATATCCACCATGCAATCTGAATAGCCGTTAATAACGGCCGGGTGCTGCTCGAAGTCCGGGCCGGCATTGACCATCCCCAGCACTTTCACTATTCGCGCTACTCGCTCCAAATTGCCCAGGGCAGATTTCATAGCGGCTACGTGTTGAATCGCTACGTCGCGCGCGAATTCCTGGGCTTCTTCCACTGAATACTCGACTCCTACTTTACCTTTCGCCTTTGGGCCCGCGCCGGCTAGATAAAGCAAATTTCCTGTTTGTACAAAGGAAACGAAATTTCCCGGCGGCGTACTCAAGGACGGTAATTCAATATTCAATTCTTTCAAGCGTGCTTCGATCGTCATTTAGAGCTCCCAATCATTTCAGTATCAAATCCATATAAATAATAACAAGCTAAGGTAACTGCTTGCGTTGCAGAACGCGTCCAGCTTGAACACTGGTAGCAGTACCATTGTTCCACGCGATCTGCCCATTCACCAGAGTATAGATGATGCCATCTGACATCAGCGAAGGATTATCGTAGGTAGCATGGTCAATTACTGTATCAGGGTTGAACACGGCAATATCTGCCAACATGCCAGGCCTGATCACGCCGCGATCATTCATTCCTATGGTTTTTGCCGGCAGCCCTGACATCTTGTAAATCGCATTTTCCAGTGTCAGCTGGTGTTTTTCCCGGACGAACTCACCCAGTACTTTCGGATAACTTCCCCAATAGCGCGGGTGAATTCGGTCCGACGTTGACGCGCCACAATCACAGGCAATAGATGCAGTTGGATGTTGCATGATCTCCACCAGGTCTGCTTCAAGACCGAATCGAGCGATAATGCCCTGACCTGCCTCTTCCAACAATTGAATGACTGCCTCACCAGGCGAATCCAGCTCTAATTCCTGCATAGCATCGGTTAATTCCCGCTGAGACTGCAATAGATAGACACCCTGATGGCCACCAAAACGAAGCTCCAGCGCTCGCTCGGATTCGCTGATAATCTGTGGTCTGAGTTCAGGGTCGCGGAAACGAGCCAGCATCGTGTCCCGGCCCCCTGCCTGTGCCCAGGACGGTATAATGAGAGATTGCAAACCGGTTTGGCCTGCCAGGTAAGGATACACATCCGCAACCGCTCCACCGGTAAAGGAAGTACGCGCCGCACTCATCAGATCAAGAATAGTCGATGCACTGCCCTGCTCCCAACCCTGCACCTTCATATGGGTTACCAGCGGTATAAGACCAGTTGCCTCACCGATTGCGATGGTCTCACTCATACCCGCAATGGAACTGAAATTGCTTTCCGGCGTGACCCTGTCATGGTTTGCAAACACGACATTCCATTCTGCGAAGGGCGCGAGTATTTGCACGACTTCGTTGGTAGTGGCGTAGTAGCCGGGCACATAATCCAGCCCGGCTGAAACCCCCCAGGCGCCTGCCTCCAATCCTTCCAGAACAAGAGCCTGCATTTGCTGGATTTGCGTCGAGCTTGGCCTTACTTCATCCAGGCCTACGACTTCTCGCCATACGCTGTTAAAACCGATCATGGTACCGATATTAACTGCCAAACCTGCGTTCTCAATCGACGTTATTTGTTCCTGTAAATCGACTGGTCCGCCACCATCAGCGTTTATAATTTCCGTAGTCACTCCCTGGCTCAGCATATTCACTGCCGTAGGCATTCCCTCTGCCGTGGCATGGCTGTGAATATTAATAAAACCAGGTGCTACAACAAGACCGGTGACATCGATTTCAACTGCCGCTGAAGCGGATTCCAGATTTCCAATTGCAGCAATAAGATCTCCGCTGATGGCAACGTCACCAACAAAAGGCGCACTATCGCTGCCATCAACGATCGTACCGCCCCGTAAAATGAGATCGTAGGACACCGGCTCTGAACAGGCATAGAGAGATAGGACAAATATTAGGACAAGCGAACCACGCATCGATACTTTAATCATCAAAGCCTCTCAACACGTAATGACTACCAGGGGAGTCAATGCGCAACACCGATTCATCATCTGATCCTTCAGCCAATTCAAAAATGTAGCGGAGATTGCCCCGGGAAAAGGTGTTACCGCCAGAATAACGTAGAGATTGAGTCGCTCTGGTATTGGTGCCAGCTCGAATAGTAAGTTTTAACTCGCCGCCATCACTTGCTACCGTCGCTGTATAGGTGGTGCCACGGGCGGGCCCGCGATAGGTTCCGGTATAGGCAGAAAGATCCCCAGAAAAGGTTTGCGCTTCAGGTTCCTCCTGACTACCGAACAACTGCTCACCTATCTGGCTTGTAATTGCCTCCGGCCCTGGCAGTGCCATGGTGTTTTGTAAAACAACAATCGTCACATCTTCGTCAGGGTAAAAGCGCGAATGGGAGAGGAATCCGTCGATCCCGCCTCCGTGCTCAATGACTCGCCCTGTGGGGTGTTGGTAGTGATTAACTCCCATCGCATAACGGATAGGAGTTCCATCTGCCAATGGCACTGGCGTGATCATCATTTCATAGAGCGCCGGTGATAACAGCTCGCCATGGTGTAGTGCCTGATTCCAGGCAAGCAGATCTGACACAGTAGAACAGAGTGATCCAGCGGCATACGGCCAAGTATGATCGTGGTATCTGGCGAGTTCCAGGCCTTCAGGTGTAGATTGATATCCCTGCGCTTTCTTCTCGACCAGTTCGCTGTTACTGCAATAAGAACTGTTTGTCATGCCTGCTGGAACAAATATATTGTCGTTTACATAGTCCTCGAAAGACTGGCCAGACACTACCTCAATAATCAGACCCAACAAAAAATAAGCCGAGTTGTTATAGATCATCGCCTCGCCAGGCTCAAACTCATAGGGTTGTTTTTCGATCAGGCGTAGTAAGGTTTCCTTGGGTAGCGTTCGTTGACTAATTTCTTGAAATTCGGGAATTTCCGTAAATCCCTTGATGCCTGAAGTGTGATCCATCAGTCGGCGCACTGATATTTTCCTGCCCTGAGTATCAAAGTCCGGCAGGTACTCGTTGATATCAGCATCCAGATCTAGCTGCTCCTTACCGTAAAGTTGAAGTATGGCTGCGGTTGTGAATTGTTTAGTGACCGAGCCAATTTCATGGACAGCGTCAATCGGCATCGGCACCTGCCATTGCAAATTGGCGTGGCCATAACTCTTCTGGAAAAGAATCTGGTTACCCCTGGCAACCCCCACACTCAATCCAGCGAGCGAGGAACCTACATGTTCTGCGGCAATGGACTCAACCAGAGCTTCCAATTCCGTGGATTGAGTCAGTGCAAGTTGGGGAATCGTTAAGAGAGTGACAAGCAGGGCAAATGCACTACGGGGAAGTGTTTTCATTATTAAGCTGACTCTATATAAGTGAATGAGTGAATGAGTGAATGATTTACTGCAACAATTTGGAGTGTATAAGAAGAATAAGAGCTATCGCCCCTAGAGGCTAGCTCTTCCTAGGCTGAAGATATCACCCTCCTGACTTCGGAAGCTTTCCACAAACATGCCATTGGATTAGCCGCTACTTTCAGGCCGAATAGCGGACACTAGAATCTCCACTTTTTGACCAGTATCGCGAAAACCAGATAGTGTCTGCTATCGATCCTAAGCGGACGTTACAAATACGTTAAAAATGACAATATATCCAAAGATGGCTGAACGTCCGCTATGGGTCGATAGCTGTCATTCAGCCATTGCGCGTCAGAGCCTCATTAAACGTCTGCTCCACCCCCGGGGTACCCCCCACTTGTCCTATTTGGTTCCATATTGGACTATTACATACTATTCTGGACAAACGGTTAGGTATTTTTGAGAGTTCCTATGAAACCCCTCCTCAACACAACCCTCCTCTTTCTTCTTAATAGCCGCTACAAACACAGAATCGTGCTGTATGCATCTTTTCCTATCTATAAACGGGGTTGCGTCTTTCCCGCGCATTAACTTTCTAATTTGTGATCTAGCCG
>Ga0208879_1002166_pt1 | contig 17653 bp, 20 predicted proteins | sample Knorr_S15_td_Bot_FD_185605 | JGI IMG/M metagenome (GOLD analysis project Ga0208879, IMG submission 185605) | Marine microbial communities from Southern Atlantic Ocean transect - Knorr_S15_td_Bottom_ad_5009_LV_A (SPAdes) (version 2) | ecosystem: Environmental > Aquatic > Marine > Oceanic | place... | reverse complement strand
GAAATCTAAGCAATCATGGCTCGTTTTCCGACGTTGCAAGCGCGGAATGTAATCAGGGCGCTGGAAGTTCTAGGCTTCGAGGAGGTTCGCCGCCGAGGTAGCCACGCTCGATTTCGCCATCCAGATGCCAGGGTGGTTACCGTGCCAGTGCACCGTGGCCAAGATATCGGTCGGGGATTGTTACAGAAAATTTTGAGAGACGCACAAGTAACTCCAGGAGAGTTCTCGGAAGCGTTGAATGGCTAACCCACACTTGAACAACTGGAATTTAGGGAGCAACCTTTAGAGAAATGGCAAAACCAAAGATCGTGCTGGCTTACAGCGGTGGACTGGACACCACAGTGGCGGTCCCGTGGCTGCAAGAGAAGTACGACGCAGACATAATCACCCTGACCATCGACCTTGGCATGGTGGACCTGGAGTCCATCCGCCAACGGGCGCTGACCATCGGCGCAACCGAGGCCCTGACGATCGACGGCCGGGACACGCTGGTCAATGAATTCCTGTTCCCTTCCCTGCAAGCCGGGACGGTCTACGAGGAGCAATACCCCCTGGCCACCGCCTTGGGACGCCCGCTCATCGCCCGCTACTTGGTGGAGGCGGCCAGGGAGCACGGCGCATATGCCATCGCCCACGGCTGCACCGGCAAGGGCAACGACCAAGTCCGCCTGGAAGTCGGCGTCGCCGCTCTGGGGCCGGATATCGATGTCATCGCCCCCATCCGCGACTGGGGCATGAGCCGGGAAGACGAGATCGAGTACGGCCAAGCGCGCAACCTGCCCATCAACGCCAACCGCAGCCGGTTCTCAACCGATGAGAACCTGTGGGGCCGCAGCGTGGAGGCCGGAGAGCTGGAAGACCCCTGGCTGGAGCCACCCGAGGACGCCTACGCCTGGACCAGCCCGGTGGCGGACACTCCCGACGAACCGGCCTACGTGGAGATTCACTTTGAGTGCGGCGTGCCCACGGCCGTTGACGGCGAGAGCATGGCTGGGACCGACCTGATCACACACCTGAACACCCTGGCTGGGACCCATGGCATCGGGCGCATCGACCACGTTGAGAACCGCCTGGTGGGCATCAAGTCCCGGGAGATATATGAATGCCCGGCGGCCACGCTGCTGCACACAGCCCACACCGCCCTGGAAGCGATGACCCTGACCAAGGACCAGGCCCGCACCAAGGCCCGCATCGCCCTGGAGTATGCAGACGTGGTCTACAACGGCCTGTGGTTCACCGCCCACCGGGCCGACCTGAACGCCTACGTCCAGAGCACCCAGCGGTTCGTCACCGGCGACATCCGCGTGCGGCTGCACAAGGGGACCGGCACCGTGGTGGGACGCCAAGCCCCCAAGGCCTTGTACAACTACGGTCTGGCCACCTACGACCGCTCCGACCAATTCGATCACGCCGCGGCCGAGGGTTTCATCAAGATCTATGGCCTATCGGTAAAGACCGAGAATCAGGTCCAGTCGGACTGAGTCTGGGTCTTTCCTGATCAAGAGTAAACCGTTCCTCCTGAGCCCCGTCGAAGGACCGTGATTGCGGCGCGTCCATGGTTCGACGTCCTTCCGGGGAAGGAACCACGAACGGTTGGTATCCCAACGGACGGTGAAAGCGGATTATCAAGCTAAGTAGAATTCCGGAGGACCGATGACAGTTGCCGCCCGCATGAACGACCTGGGCACAGAGTCGGCATTTGAAGTGCTGGCCAAGGCACGGGCCCTGGAGGCCCAGGGCAAAGAGATAATCCATCTGGAGATCGGCGAGCCCGACTTCGAGACGCCGCGCCACATCGTCGAGGCCGGCATGCAGGCCATCAGCGACGGGTTCACCCACTACGGCCCCACGGCGGGCCTGCCCGAACTGCGCGAGGCCATCGCCCGCAACAGCCGCGAGGCCCGGGGGACCGACACCGACCCGGCCAACGTGGTAGTAACGCCGGGCGCGAAGCCGATAATGTTCTACGTGCTCCTGGCCTTGGCCGAACCGGGCGTGGAGGTCATCTACCCCAACCCCGGCTTCCCTATCTACGAGTCCATGATCAAGTTCGCGGGCGCAACCCCGGTGCCCATGCAACTCTTGGAAGAGACGGGCTACCACCCGGACCTGGACGCCCTGCCCGGCCTGATCACCGACAAGACCCGGCTGATCATCATCAACTCGCCGCAGAACCCCTGTGGGTCGGCTCTGACCAAGCAGGAACTGGAGACCATCGCGGAGGCCGTTAAGCAGCACCCCGGTCTGTACGTCTTGGCCGATGAGATCTACAAAGACATCCTTTACACCGGAGAGCACTACAGCATCTCGTCCATTCCCGGCATGCAGGAGCGCACCATCATCCTAGACGGCTTCTCCAAGAGCTACGCTATGACCGGCTGGCGTTTGGGTTACGGGATCTTGCCCGAAGAATTGGTGCCCCATATCGTCAAGCTGGCTGTCAACAGTGTTTCCTGCGCCGCTTCATTCACCCAGAAGGCGGCGGTTGCGGCTTTGGAAGGTCCCAGAGACGAAGTCGAGGCGATGGTCGCCGAGTTTGGCATCCGCCGCAGGCTCATCGCCGATGGCTTGCGCAGCATACCCGGGGTCAGATGCCCGGAGCCGGAGGGCGCTTTTTACGCATTCCCAAGCATAGAAGAGACCGGGCTGACCAGCATCGAATTCGAGACGCGGGCCATGAACGAAGCCGGCGTCGCTCTTCTGTCTGGCAGCGCTTTCGGTGAGTTTGGCGAGGGGTACGTCCGGCTCTCCTACGCCAATTCCCAGGAGAATATCCAGAAGGCCATCAGTCAGTTGGATAAGATGGTCCGCGGCCTCTAGCCATTAACGAACGGAGTTTGATATGAGCGAGATAAAAGTTGTACATCCAGACGGCCTGGAAGTTGAGATCAAGTCAGGGGCCATGACCCGGTTGGCCGGGGTGTCCGAGAAGTTGACCGGTTCCACCGGCATCCACCTGGCCATCGCCACGATCCCGCCCCATTGTGCCTCCAGCGCCCACTACCACGTGAATTGTGAGTCGGCCATCTATGTGGTCAAGGGTCACGGCCGCTTCGTCATCGGCGACAACCTGGAGACTGAACTGGCCATCGGCCCCGGCGATTTCATCTACGTGCCGGCCGAAGCGGTCCACCAACCGATCAACGACGGCTCCGAAGACATGGAGATAATCGTCGCCCGCAACACCCCAGTGGAAATAGTGGTGGAAGTGGAGCCATCCAAAGCATAAAGAGCTAATCTGGACCGGGCAATCCCCATCGTTCTTGAAACCAACCGGTCACCCGTTCGTGGTTAGCTCGTCGAACCATACATGCGCAAGAGCCGGGGCCCTTCGACGGGGCTCAGGACGAACGGAGGCCAAACACCTGTTAGGACCACTACCCTACCCTCGCCTCAGGCGATGGGCTATACTATCCGCGCTCAAACCGGCTAGCGGCAGATTCGGAGGAGAAACATGGACCTGGGCCTAACCGAGATACAGCAGATGCTGAAGACCAGCGCGCAGGATTTTTTGTCCCGGGAGTGCCCCTTGACTTTGGTCAGGGAGATGGAGGAAGACCCACGGGGTTTCACCGAGGAATTGTGGCGGCAGATGATCAACCTCGGCTGGACCGGTGTGGCCTTCCCTGAGCAGTACGGCGGCACCGGCGGCAATTTCGCTGACCTGGGCGTGTTGCTGGAAGAGATTGGCCGTTCCCTGGCCCCGGCGCCCTTCTTCTCCACGGTGGTGCTGGGCGGCATGACCGTTCTTGACGCCGGCTCAGACGCCCAGAAAGATGACCTGATCAGCCGCATCTGCGCCGGCACCATCATCATGACCATGGCGGTCCCCGAGGCTGCCGCGGCCTACGAGCCCTGGGACATCCAGGCCGCCGCCAGCCAGCAGGGCGGCGGTTACGAGATCACCGGGACCAAATTGTTTGTCCCCGATGCCGCAGCGGCCGACATGATAATCGTCGCCGCCCGTACTTCATCTGGCCAAGACCCGGCTGACGGCATTTCCCTGTTCCTGGTGCCTTCCGGGACTGCTGGACTGACCATCACGCCGATGCAGTCTGTCGGCAATGAAAGAGTGTTCGAGGTCAGCCTAGACAAGGTCAACGTGCCTGCGGATTCGGTGCTCGGAGCTGTGGACGAGGCTTGGCCCATCATCGAGCGAAGCATCCAGAGGGCCACGGCAGCGCAATGCATCCAGATGCTGGGCGGGGCCGAGGCGGTGTTGGACATGACCGTCGAATACGCCAAGGGCCGCACTCAGTTTGGCCGGGCCATCGGCACCTTCCAGGCCGTGCAACACCACTGCGCCCGCATGGCAACAGACGTCGAAGGCTCTAAGGGAGTCGCTTTCCAGGCCGTGTGGCGGTTATCAGAGGGTCTGCCCGCTAAAAAGGAAGTAGCGATGGCCAAAGCTTGGATCGGTCCCGCATACCGCCGCGTGTGCGCCACGGCCCACCAATGCCACGGCGCCATCGGTTTCACCAAGGAGCACGACCTGCAGTTGTACACCCGCAGGGCCAAGGTCCACGAGCTGACCTACGGCGACGCCAATCACCACAAAGAGATCGCCCTACAGCACCTGGACGACGAATAAACCTTAGTTGAATAAACAAGGCCACGGAGACTGACACGGCATGACCACTACCACTGAATGTATCTTCTGCAACATGGCCCAAGACCCGATGCACACAGCCCCGGTCTACCGGGACGACCGGGTCTTTGCCGTTAAGGACATCAACCCCAAGGCCCCTGTGCATATGTTGATCGTGCCTAATATGCATATCGCTTCCCTGGCGTACGTGGGGCCCGGCCAGGTGCCGATCATGGGCCACATGTTCGTGGTGGCCGAAGAGATTGCCCGGCGTGAGGGCGTTGCCCTCAGCGGCTACCGCTTGGTGCTCAACCAGGGCGACGACTCAGGACAGGAGATCGTCCACCCCCACATGCATCTTCTCGGCGGCAAGAAACTGGGAGCCATGGGCTAGCCCCTAGCTCCTGAACTGTCTTAGATGGCCGAGCTGCTCCAACGCCTGCAGGACCGCCTGAAGTCTCTGCCCGACGGTCTACAAGCCCACATCTACCGCGTGCGTGACGTGGCCCTTGAACTGGCTTTGCCCCATGACATCGATGCCGGACGCGCCGAACTTGGCGCTCTGGCCCATGACGTATGCCGCGCGGTCCCCGGCGACGAACTGCTCAAGATGTCCGCTGATCTGGGCGTGACCGTGACCGATGTAGACCGTGACTTCCCGCTCCTGCTCCACGGGCCGGTGGGCGCTGAACTGCTCCGAAGGGAGGAAGACCTCACCGACCACGGTCTCTATGAGGCGGTGCGGTGGCATTCCACTGCCCACGCCTCGTTGGACGCGCTGGGCAAGCTGATTTTCTTGGCCGACAAGCTGGACCCTCAGAAGTCGGCGGTCTACTCCTACCAAGCCAAGCTGCACGACCTGGCGCTGGAGAGCCTCGATTTGGCCCTGCTGGAATTCTTGTCCCGCGAGATGGCAGCTCGCGTCGAGAAAGGAGAGACGGTCCATCCGGCCAGCGTGAACGCTCGCAACAGTCTCATCTTGAAGTTAAAGAGCTAGACATTGGCCAAGGGCGCTCTAGGCTCCGAGGATTGAACCTCAAACAGAATTGGCGCATCATAGATAGTCAGCGAGACCCTGATCAGGCCGCAACCGCAGTTCTATGATCGTTCCATTATGCCGGAGGGGGCCACCGGCCAGCGAGGTAATCGATGCAGATCAATCTGACACCAGAAGCCGTTCAGCATATACAGAGCAAGGGTGGCCAAGCGGCCATCGACTTGCTCTCCTTCACGTCTTGAGGCGGCAATTCCACTGAGGTATCGGTCGATACCCGAATCTCCCGCCGGGACATCTCTCCGTACCGCAAGATAACGCAGGACGGTGTGGAGTTGTTCATGCTGCCCAATCTGGCCCAGCACACCACTTCCATGACCATCGACAGCAAGAAGTTCTTGTTCTTCCGCAACCTCAAGGCAGAACTGGAATTGGAAAACGGTCTGGTGTTGGGGCGGCGTGCCTCCTGGGCTTAACGTCCAACGGCTCCGTTACGGCGCGCCGGTCAGCGATGACATCGGTCATCCGGACGAGATAGTAGTTTCGTTCACCGACGGCGCTTTAGAGCACGTCCAGAAGCGCGGCGGACTGGCCGTTTTTGACCTGGTCTGTTTCGACCATTGAGCCGGTTCCGCTGCCGAGATCACGGTCAGCACCTATCTGGGGCACAAAAACCGTCCCGCTTTCGCGAGGTCCCCGCGGACGGCGTCAGAGTTCTGGTTGAAGGCACCCTTGCCCCCTACGTGTGCAGCCTGCGGATTCGCCAATCTAAGTTCCTCTGGTTCAGTTTTCTAAAGGTTGAGGCCAGACTCAGCAACGGCGCGGTCCTAGGCGGAAAGGTCCCACCATCGCTGGCAACTGTGCGGGACCAACCCTGGCCCTGGCGGCCGCGTTGATGCGCTGTCGCTAACTGACAGATCGACCAAGATTGAAGACCCCGGTCCTTCCGCAGCACGGAAGGACCGGGGTCTTTTTATGCCCTCTGCTATACTCCTCAGGCTCGTGGCACGACTGATTGCGACGGAGATGGAGGGACTTGAATCATGCACTTTGGGATCAACTTGGGCGGCGGAGACCGGCGGGGTCAGTCTCGGGAAGAGGGGCTGGCGGCCCGGCTGGCCAAGGCGCGGTTGGCCAAAGAGATGGGATACCACTCGCTCTGGACCGGCGCGGGATACCTGAACAACGATTTCCACGCAATGATGCTGCTGGCGCGGGTGGCCGCCGAGGCCCCGGGCCTGGAGTTGGGTATGGTTGCGCTGCTGCCGTTGTACCATCCGGTGGAGGCGGCCGAGCAGATATCAACCCTGGATGTGATCACCGGCGGCAAGTTCGTCTTGGCCCCGGCGTTGGGCTGGCGGGACTTTCAGTTCAAGGCCTTTGAGGTGCCCAAGTCGGAGCGGCTCTCCCGCTTCCGTGAGGTCCAAGAAGTCATGGAGAAGCTATGGAACCAAGACCGGGTCACCCATGAGGGCCGGCATTTTCACTTGGATGACGTTCCCGGCGCCGGCGCTCCGATCCAGAAACCCGGCCCAAAGGTCTACCTGGCGGCCAACCTCGAAAAGGGCGTGCTGCGTGCCGCCAAAGAGGCCGACGGCTGGCTGGTCAGTTCACGGTCCACTCTAACGACTATCGCGATACAGGCGCCCATGTACCGCGAGGCGGTGAAAGAGGCTGGGAAACCGGGGTACATCGCGGCGTGGCGGGAGGTCTTCGTGGCGGAAAGCCGTCAGCAGGCCATTGACATCGTGCGGCCGCAGGTCGAGTGGCTCTACAAGGACCGGGCCGCCCTGGGCCATAGCCAGGAACTGCCCGAGGCCGACCGAATCGACGTGCCCTTCGAGCAGGTGCTGGAAGGACGCTTCATCATCGGCAGCCCCGAAGAGTGCATCGAAGAGATTCACAAGTACCAAGAGCTGGGCGTGGAAGAACTTATACTCCGCTCCCAATGGCCGGGCATGGAAGGCGACGTCACCACCAAGTCCCTACGCCTATTCGCCGAGAAGGTCATGCCGGAGTTTGCGTAGCGGGTTAGACACCCTTCCGCGAAAGGTCTTGAGCGCAAGGCTAGGAAGCAGACGCAAATCCGTTCGTCCTGAGCTCCGACCTTTGGTCGAGAGTCTCGATGAAATCAGACCCGTCGAAGGATGCGCACAAGCCATGCCTCTGTTGGAAATGATTGCCCATAGCCGGTGGTTCGACGAGCTCACCACGAACGGAACCAAGTTGGCTCATCACGAACGGAACCGGGTTGGCTGACCGCCTACCTGGCGTGGTACTCTGGCGCTCTCTTCTCCACGAACGATTGGCTGGCCTCTTTGAAGTCTTCGGTCAGGTGTAGTTTCAGGGGTAGCATCTGCATGTCGGCATCGGCCCCGGTCTGCACCCACTGACGCCGTGTCAGCTTCACCGCCGCCCTGGTGGCCAGTGGCGGCGACTTCAAAACCTTCTCCGCCAGTTCCTCGGCCGCGCTGACGTGCTCGCCCGTGGGCACCAGGCGGTTGATCAATCCCAGCCGGTACAGCTCAGCGGCGTCGACGTGCTCCCCTGTGATCGCCATCTCCGAGGCTATCTTGGAGGGCATGAAGGCGCTGACTTTGGCCCAGATCCGACCCGCTGGCAGGCCTCTTCTGGTCTCGGTGATGCCGAACTTGGCGTCCTCCGAGGCAACGATCATGTCGGACTCGGCGGCGATGACTATGCCCGCGCCTAGGGCGTACCCGTGGACTGCGGCGATGACCGGTTTCCAGTTGATGGCGCGGCCCATATAGCCCTCGGGGTTGGGGCCCCGCTCGCGGCGCGCGCTCTGCTCCGGCGTCATGGCCACGAACCGCTGCTTGATGTCGGCGCCGGCGCAGAAACTCCGTCCCGCGCCGTGGATGATGGCCACCCAGGCTTCGTCGTCTAGATCGAACTCTAGCAGGGCTGAATGCAGGTCCTCCTCGAACTGGTCGTTGACCGCGTTCAGCGCCTGGGGCCGGTTGAACATGATGTAGGCGGTCTTGCCCCGCCTTTTGTACATCATCGTTTCGTATTCGGTGATTATATTTGGCTCTTCTACTGACGTTTCAGGCACTTGGGCCACCTCCGGATTTTATGAGAGATGTTCTGATTTCCAAGCTGGTGTAGGCGTGAAATCTGGTAAATCAGAAAATTCGTTCGGAAAAGTATTGACATGATCAGAACGGGTGTTCTAAACTAAATAGGCAATATTAGAACGTCTGTTTTGGAGAAAGGACATGACTACTTTAGACTGGCCAATCACTTCCAGCCCCGTTCTCGATGCCGTGCCCGAATTTTACCATTACGAAGATACGGGTTGTGAGGTTTCCGCTGCCTGCCTTGACTGCCCGCTGCCCCAGTGCAAGTACGACGACCCAGCCTGGTTCCAGCGCAACCGGCGTTTGGCCCGGGACTTCAAGATCTGGTCGGCCATGCAGCAGGATGACCTGTCGGTAGAAGAGGCCGCGGACCGGTTCGCGGTCACCGTGCGCACCATCTTCCGGATCATGCGCCGCTGCCGCGACGCCGCCCTGATAGACCAGGAAGAGCTGGCGGTGTTTGCCGCGGATTAAGGGTCTCGGGCGTGGATCGACAAAACGTAGGGGTACGGCATTGCCGTGCCCCTACGTTTTTGATTGATGACATTGGAATTTGAGGCTGGCGACCAAAAAGCCCCCCAACCCCCCTTTACGAAAGGGGGGCTTTTTGTGGGCGGTTAGACTTGCCCCACCGCCTGGTATTCCTTGATGGCTGGGATCACTTCTTGGCTTATTAGGTCTATGCTGCGCATGGCTACTTCGTGGGACATGGGGCCCTCACGGCCCCAGAGCACGATGGTGCCCGGGTCGATCAGGTCGATGACCTTCTTGAGCTTCTTTATGACTGTGTCCGGGTTGCCGGTGATGATCTGGACGGTTTCTTGGGCTTCCTCGTAGGGCAGGCTGGGTCCGCCGGGGGTGATGTTTGCTGCCGCGCGCCGGTTGGCTTCCCGCGCCCCTTGCGCCGACGACTTGGAGATGTACCCCGGAGGCGCCTGCCAATGGGGCGGAGTCACCCCGAACGATGTTCCGAGTTGCCAGTAGAAGTTCTTGCCTTCCTCGTAGGCTTTCTCGTCAGTGTCGGCCACGTTTATCCTGATCGCGTAAGCCCGGTGCTCGGCCGTGGGAGTCCAGCCGTCGGCCTTGGCGGTCTCGTCATACAGGTCGTAGATGCCCCGCAGCAGGTTCATGGGCGGGGCCAAAGACACGTAAGGGTATTTGTGCTTCGCGGCCCAGACGATCGATTCTGTGGACGCCACGCCTGGTATCCAGATGGGCGGGTGGGGTTTCTGCAGGGGCATCACCCAGGGATTGACCACGCGGTACTGGTAATGCTTGCCCTCGTACCGAAAGGGGCCGGGGGTGGTCCAAGCCTTGATGATCAGGTCGTGAGCCTCGTCGAACCGCTCCCGGTTGTAGATCGGGTTGGTGTTGGTGGCGATGCTCTCCTGCCCGATGCCGCGGACGAAACCGCAGACCACCCGGCCTCCGGAGAGGATGTCGATCATGGCGATCTCTTCGGCGATCCGGAGGGGGTTCTCGTGGATGGGCAGGACGTTGCCCATGAAGGCGATCTTGCCTTTCTTGGTGGTCCGGGCCAGCACCGACCCGATCACGTTCACGGACGGCATCATGCATAGCGGGTTGTTGTGGTGCTCATTGATCATGACTCCATCGAAGCCGGACTCGGTGCAGTACTGGAGTTCTTCGAAATACATCGAGTAGAGTTCCTGGGCTTTTACGGGGTCGAAATACTCGTTGGGGAACATCAGGTTGTTGTAACCAAGTTTTTTGGCTTGGTCTTGGGGGTACGCCGTGTACCCCATCTCGGTGAAGAACAGCACTTCGAGTGGCATGTGTAGCCTCCAGACTGTCTGCTTCGGGAACCCTGACTCGAGTTGGGGGCAGTATGGAATCACTGATCGATAGTGTCAACATGATTTCTGTCAACGCGATTGTTTACGTGGCGCCGCAACTTGACAGGCCATTACCGTGGCACCAAAATCAGCACCTGGCTAGACTCCAAATCAGGGAGCCAACCTGCCTGGAGGTAACCGGCGTGGCCTACAACACCATACTGCTGGACAAGTCCGACCACATCGCCTGGCTGACGCTGAACCGGCCGGAGCGTCTCAACGCACTTAACGAAGAGATGTTTGCCGAGCTCAACCACGCCTTGGAAGACGTGGCTGCGGACAAAGACCTGAGAGTGTTCATCATCACCGGGGCCGGCCGCGCGTTCTGCGCCTCGGCCGACATCAAGGACGAGAGCCGGGGCGGCGACCAATTGCTTGGTCATAAAGACTCCTACGAGACCTACCAGTTCATCCGCGCCATGCCCCAGGGCGTCACATTGAAGTTGCACCACCTGGACATACCCACCATCGCCATGGTCAACGGCCTGGCCATCGGCGACGGGTTTGACTGGGTGCTGGCCTGCGACATCCGGGTGGGCTGCGAGAACTCGCGGTTCATGAACGCCTTTCTTCAGATGGGGCTGGTCTCCAACACCGGGTCCACCTGGCTCTACAACCGGGCCATGGGCATCAGCAAGGCCCTGGAGCTCCTCTACACCGGAGACTGGCTGGAGGCTGAAGAAGCCAAGCAATGCGGCGTGCTCGCCCATCTGGTCACCGCCGACAAGCTGGAAGAGACGACCATGGAGTTAGCGCGGAAGATCGCCGGCAAAGCGCCCATTCCCAACCGGATCGTCAAAGGCATGATGTACCGGGGGCTAACCCAGACGTTGGATGACCACCTAGCTGAAGCTGCCCAGGTAGAGGTGCTGACCCTCACCAGCAAAGACCACATCGAATCTCTGGCGTCATTCAGGGAGAAACGAGCCCCCATCTACAAGGGCGAGTAGCGAGGAACCGACATGGCCAGCCTTCTGGAGAAACTAAAAGAGACTGTGGGGCAAGAGATCGTCCTCCAGGCCCCCGATGAGATGGGCCGTTCATCATTGCGCCAATACGCCTTGGCCATCGGCGACTTCAACCCACTGTATTCCGACCGCGAGTTCGCCCAGGCCCACGGACTGCCCGACGTCATGGCCCCGCCGACGCTGATCTGCGACACCTGGCAGTACGTGGACGGCGATATGGACGACCGGGGGGACCTGCTGGGACGCGGGCCCATCCGCGAGCTTGAGGGTCTGCGGGCCGGCAATGAATACGAGTTCTTTCAGCCGATTCATCCCGATGACGTTATAACCGCCCACTGGACGGTTAAGGATGTTTACGAGAAGACTGGGCGCACCGGCTCGATCATTTTCCAGGTGATCGAGACGACTTTCTATAACCAGTCTGACGAGTTGCTGGCCCGCAACACCGAGACCATGTTCTATAGGCCGCCAGCCCCAGGCGAGGGACAATAGCATGGGCATAGAAGTCCGTTACTTTGAGGATATCCAGATCGGCGATGAGATCACGCCTCTGGTCAAAGAGATCGGCATCGCCCGTATGATGGCCTACGGGGCGGCAACCTGGGACTTCATCCGGTTGCACTACGACGCTGACTACGCCCGGGAGTTGGGTTTCGAAGCCCCATTCGTCGACGGCCAGATGATGGGCGGATTCCTGACCCAGCAGGTACAGGACTGGGCCGGGCCGGGTGCGTTCCTCCGCAAACTCGCCTTCCGCAACCGGGTCATGGCCTACCCTGGCGACTCGCTGACCTGCCATGGCTTGGTTACCGATGTTTCAGCCACGGACGAGGGCGGCATGGTCGAATGCGACCTCTGGATGGAGAACCAACGGGGCGAGAAAGTGGTCGATCCGGCCAGTGCGTTGCTTCGGTTCCCACTGCGGGCGGGCAGCTAGCGGCATGTTTCAGGAAGGCGCTCTTTCCGGGCTCAAAGTAGTAGAACTTTCGGACCAAATTTCAGGCCAAGTGGCAGGCTCATTCTGTGCCCGGTTGCTGGGTGACGCCGGCGCCGACGTGGTCAAGGTTGAGTCTTTGCAAGGCGACCCCTACCGCAGGACCGGCCCCTACCCCGGCGGCGTGCCCGACCCGGACTGGAGCGGGCTGTTCCTCTATTTGAATTCCAACAAGCGGGGTGTGTCCCTGGATATCGAGTCACCGGAAGGCCGGGCCGCGCTTCTGGAGCTTGTGGCAGCCTCGGATTTCCTGGTGCTGGGCCAGAACAGTTTGGAAGTCGAGCGGCTGGGTCTGCGCCGGGAGAAGCTGGCTGTAGCCAATCCAGGGCTCATCGTCACGACCATCACCCCCTTCGGCCTCACCGGCCCCAACAGCGCTTATCTGGGCGACGACCTGATCGCCATCAGCGCCGGAGGTATGGCCTACGCCACGCCCGGCATCCCCGACAGCGTGGGCGACCCCGATTTAGAACCTCCCCTACGTTCTAACACCAATATGGCCGGCTATCTGGCCGGGGTGCAAGGAGCCATGGCCAGCGTAGCCGCCTTGTTGTCACGGACGATTCAAGGCACGGGCTGCGAGATCGACCTCAGCATGCAGGAGGCGGTGGCCGCGGTCATGCCCTTCGAGCTGGCCCATGCCTCCTACCACGAAGCCAAGCCCCGCAAGCCGGAGGTCTTTGGCGTGATGCCCAACGCCTACCTGCCCTGCCAGGACGGGTACGTGGTGGTCATGGCGGTGATGGAAGCCCACTGGCGCAACCTGATGGACCTGGCCGACAACCCGGACTGGGCCGAACTAGAGGTGTTCTCATCGGGCGTCGAACGGGCCCGGAACTGGGATGCTTTAGAGCCCCTGCTCCTGGAGTGGACGATGGCCCACACCGGCGCTGAGATTGCCCAACTGGCCCAGGACCGTGGCATTCCCTGCTTCCCGGCCTACACCGTGGGCCAGATGGTCGACTCGGCCCATGTGACCGAGCGCGGTTTCATGGTGGACATGCAGGGGCCCGGCGGCCAGAAGTTCAAGCTGCCCGGCTATCCCGTCCGCCTGGAACGCACGCCCTGGCAACTCTTTAGGCCGGCCCCCAAGCTGGGCGAGCACACGTCGGAAGTCCTCGGCGAGTGGCTGGGCTATTCGGCGGAACAACTATTAAAGTTTGGGGTGGGGGCAAGATGAACGTGTTGCCACTACAGGGAGTCCGCATCGCCGACTTTGGTCAGATCATAGCCGTCCCCTACACTGCGCAGATGCTGGCTTGGTTGGGGGCCGAAGTGGTCCTCATCGAGACCGAGCAGCGCCTGACTACCCGTATCTGGCCGCCCTTCGCCGAGGCCGAGCCGGGTGTCAACCGCAGCGGCGGGTTCAACATGGTCAACTCTGGCAAGATGAGCTGCACACTGAACCTGCGTGACCCCGATGGGGTCGAGTTGGCCAGGCAGATCATCTCCGTGAGCGACGTTGTGATGGAGAATTATTCCAGCGGCACCATGGAGCGCATGGGCCTGGGTTACCAAGATGTGCACAGCCTGCGCCCCGATGTTATCTACCTGTCTCTGGGGGCTTTCGGACGCACCGGTCCCATGAAAGACCTGGTCGGTTTTCATAGCGTCATCAACCTGTTCAGCGGCTTGGCGTCCGTGACTGGACACAAGGGTTCTCACCCCCGAATCATGGGCGGCCTGTTCCCCGACGCCTTCAGCGGTTGTTACTGCGTGCTGGCGCTGCTGGAGGCCCTGTACCACCGGGCCAACACCGGGGAGGGACAGCACATCGAAGTGGCGATGACCGAGGCCCTGGCCACGCTGCTGCCCGAGGCTGTGATGGAGTACACCCTGGACGGCACGGAGCCGGAGCGGGTGGGCAACCGCCACAAGGAAAAGGCGCCCCACAACGTGTTCCCCTGTCAGGGCGAGGAGAATTGGGTGGCGATCTCGGTGGAAAACGACGTCCAATTCCAGGCCCTAGCGAACGTGGCCGGCAATCCAGGCTGGGCGGACGACCCCAGGTTCGCCACGTCCGAAGCACGGCTAAAACACCAGGACGAGTTGGAGCCGTTGATCCAGCAGTGGACGGAGAGGCTGCAGGTCCAGGAAGTGGTGCGGGGGTTGCAGGACGCGGGTGTGCCGGCCGGGCCGGTTTTGGACTCGGCCCAGGTGTTGTCCGATCCCCATATGATCGAAAGGGGCTTTGTGCAATTTCCCGGCCACTCGGTGGTGGGGCCCCGGCCGTTGGGCGCTTTCCCATGGGCCGTGGACGGTGGCCAGCCTGGAGTCGCCCGGAGCGCACCGCTATTTGGGGAGCACAACGTGAAGGTGCTACAAGAGTTGCTCCAGGTGCCGGACGCTGAGTTCAAGCGCCTGGTGGAGAATGGGGTAATTGCCTAGGCGAAGCCGTTCGTACCAAACGTTCGGGCAGAGATCGTTCTAAACACGTACAGAAGAAAACCGGAGTCGAGATGAGCAAAAACATTATTGAAGTAGACCCGGCCAAGTTCCCCTGGCTGGACTTGAACCGGTACACGTTTTGCATGGGGGCCGAGAACGCCGGCATCCTGTACCTGTCCGGCCAGACTGCCAGCGAGTATGACCCGGAGCAAGGAAGGGTGGTCTGCAAGGGCGACCTGCTGGACCAGACCAGGGTGATCTATGAGAAGTTGGCGGTGGTTCTTGAGGCGGCGGGGATGAGCTTCCAGAACGTGGTGCAGACGGTGGATTACATCGACTCCACGGCGCTGCCGTTGTACCGCCAGACCGGAGCGATTCGGAAGCAGTACCTGGGCGATACTCCAGTGGGGGCCACCGGCATCTGCGTGGAACGTTTGCTGCGGCCCGACGCCTTTATCGAAGTCAGTATGGTGGCTATGAAGGGCGAGAAGAAGCCCATCAACCCCGGATGGGACCGCTACGGCCAGCTAACTTACGTGCCTGGAGTGGTGGTGGACGACGACTTCGTCTGGACCTCGGGGTTCGTGGGCAGCGAAGACATCAACGGCCAGGCCAACTACCCTCAGGACACTGCCCGGCAGGTTGAGCTTACCTACGGGATCATCAGTCAGGTCTTGAACGGCGCCGGGGCCAAACCGGAGGACATTATCAAGACCCTGGACTACATCTCACCCCAGTGCCTGCTCCAATATCCGAACACGGCCGACGTGCGCCGCGGGTTCTTCGGAGACCGGTTCCCGGCTTCGACCAGCATCCCGGTCAACCGGCTGCTGCGGCCGGAGGGTCATGTAGAGATCGAAGCAGTGGCGGTAAAGGGCGGTACCCGGGAGGAGATCCGGGTGCCCGAGTGGGAGAAGAATTACGGCGGTCTCACCCAGAACGCTGGGGTCAAGAAGGGCCGGTTGCTGCAGATATCGGGACAGTCCTCAGTGGACCATATCACCGGCGTCCCGGTGGGCGGCTACGACATCGTCGCCCAGACTGAGCAGGCTTACAGCAACATAGCGCGGATCATGGAAGAGGGTGGTTATTCGATGGACGACATCTTGAATACCATCGAGTGGGTCGCGCCCAACGGCATGATGGACTACCGGAAGGTGGGGGAAGTGCGGCGGAAGTATTTTGGCGACCGGTTCCCATCGGCTACCGGGATATCCATGCACCAGATACTGGGCCGTCCTGAGCAGTTGATCGAGGTTACGGCCGTCGCTGTAGTTTAAGGTCTGCATATGCCAGCCGATCTATCACTCCCATCGATTCGTCGACAATCTGGGTCAACGCCATGAACAGCCGTGTTGACCCAGATTGTCGATACATACCATGTGATATGGCGTCGAAACCAATGGGTTTTCGCTCTTTGCGAGACTGACAGGGCCACGAGTACATCCGAATAGCGGCGCTGCTTAGTTCCCGTTGGAATCGCGGTGGATTATCTGAGGTGTAACGATCATATGCACGGAAAACTAAGATTTGGCCTGCTCTTTGTAGTCATGGCTGCCCTGGCAATGGTGTTCATGGGGCAAACACCCGTGAAAAGTCTCATCATCAATGCATCCGCCGATTCCTACGTCGTCACCGATATCAACGATGATACTGACCCACAAGGGTTCCGGGAGGCCAACTACGGTTCATTGGAGTTCCTAAAGACCTGATACGCCTGGGGTGTTATCGGAGATGAGAGGCTTTTGTCCATTGACCTCGTCAAATTTAATCTGGCCCCACTGAGAGATCTTGACATTGAATCAGTCTCATTGCAGCTTTTCGCACGCCAGACTGATCTCACAGAGGTTGCCCGGTTGGTGGATGTTCATCTGGTCAACGGTCCGTGGTCAGAGGAAACCGTAACGTTTAATTCCCGCCCTCCCTGGGACTAAACGCCCATCGCCACGGCTGCTATATACGGCGCCGGTGGTTGGTATTCTTGGAACATAACAGGCTCGGCGACAGTTGGAGCCCGGTTGGGAGAAGTCTCCTACGCCATCGCCCACCGCAGCGCTTCGGAAGAGAATGAAGAGCAAGTTCTGTTCGTCTCCAGAGAGGGCTTAGATAGGGCCCCTAGGTTGTTGGTAACCTACAACGTATCCCCGGAGAGCGGCATCGCTGCCATCATCTGGTGATAGTGGGCGTTGTAATAGTCGGTACAGAAAAAGTAGAAAGGGCCAAGCTCCCGAGTGTGGTGTCGCCGGTGACGGTCAAGCTCCCGAGTGTTCCGATGCTGGTCAGTGACGAAGCGGTAACACCGGAGCCCAGGGTGGTGTTGGTGAGCACAGACGTGTTATTGATCCGGAAGTCGTTTCCGGTGACGAGGTTCAGGCCGCTGGCGGTGACCGAGACTTCCTTGGTGCCGAGAATCTCCACGTTGAAGACGGCGGAGTTCACGGTGGCCCCGGTGGCGGTCAGGGTGAATTCGGCGTCGGTCCCGGCCTTGAGGTTGAAGCCGCCGCCGGCGGTGGCGTTGCCGATGTTGATCACCTTGGCGTTGGCGCTGGTGCCGATATTGATGCTCCCGGTGGTGCCGGTATCCAAGTTCAGGCTGGTGATGCCGTTAGTGGTGATAATGGACGCTGTAATAGTAGGTGCGGAGAAACTGGAAACCGACAAACTAGTGAAGGAGACGCCAGTCAGCGCGCCAGCGGTGGAGATACCCCAATTTGTCGAGTTGATAGCGACTGTGTTCGTACCGTCGCCGATCGTGGTCGCTCCG
>Ga0208879_1002165_pt1 | contig 17654 bp, 14 predicted proteins | sample Knorr_S15_td_Bot_FD_185605 | JGI IMG/M metagenome (GOLD analysis project Ga0208879, IMG submission 185605) | Marine microbial communities from Southern Atlantic Ocean transect - Knorr_S15_td_Bottom_ad_5009_LV_A (SPAdes) (version 2) | ecosystem: Environmental > Aquatic > Marine > Oceanic | place... | reverse complement strand
ATGTGAAGAAATATGAGGACGTATTAATGTAGGGTGGTTGTGAGGAGTCTATATTTATCCATTCTTCGGAATAAACCTCATATTGCATTTGTAGTTTTTTTTAGTCTCTCACTAAATATCCTTTTAACTGGTGATTCATCACCCAGTTTAAACCTGATACGGGGTAAAACTCTTGATATTTTTTCCTTTCTTTATTCTCCCCTGGCATGGGTGAAATCATCTTTTCTTCTTGAAGAGGAAAATGCTCTTTTAAGAGAAAAAAATCTTAGATTATTCCTTCAGGTTGAATCCATGCTCCAGCTTGTATCAGAAAATAAACGTCTTGAGCAACTATTGGAATTTAAGCGTGAAAGCAAGTTAACACTTTTAGCGTCAAAAGTGATTAACAAAGGATTACATTCAAATATAACGTCTATTTCAATCGATGTTGGTGCTCTTTCCGGAGTTGAATTGAATAATCCTGTATTGACATCTTCAGGTATTATAGGGAAGACGATACTCGTAGGTGACCGTTCTGCGGTTGTGCAATTACTGAGTGATTTGAACTTTCGGTTGAGTGTAAGGATTATACCGAGTGAGGTGACTGGAATACTTCGTTGGGTGGGGCCAAATTTCTGCGAGATTAGGGAAGTACAGAAAAATGCAGTAATAGAAATGGGGAACAAGGTTGTGACATCGGGGTTCAGTAAAATTTACCCGAGAAATCTCCCTGTGGGTAAAGTCATTGGTATCACGGATGTACGGGGGAGTTTTCAAAAGATTATTTCTGTACGTGTCAATGACGACCTTGGTTCACTCATTAATGTTTTTGTTATTACTGATCAGGGTGATGAACTGGATTAAATTATTATATCCATTAGTTGGTGTATTTTTCTTGCAGTTTATTTTGGCGGATTTTCTTTCTATAAATGGAATCCGTCCAGATTTTGTCCTGATTTATATTTTATATATTGGATTACATCATGGAAGTTTTCCAAGTGTAATTGTTGGATTTTTCATGGGACTGATGGTTGATTTTACAGGAGTTGGGTCATTGTTTGGGTTGACTTCTCTTATATATGTTTTAACCGGATATTTATCAGGATTTTTGCATGGTAAGTATTATACAATGATTCCAACATATTTTCATTTGACTTGGGTTGGAATAATTCTATTTCATTTCTTTATCTATTCTTTTATCCGGTACCAGGATTTATTTGAAACTAAAATGACTGTTTTTTGGTTAACATGGATTTGGACCTCGGGATATACCCTTGGTTTCCTCGGAATTTTTCAAATGATTATTCCGCTTCAACCAGGCGACTAAATGCTTAAAGCAAAAAATCTAGTATCGAAGCTGCGATATTATATTATTAATGGAGTTGTTATATTCCTAATGTTAATACTCTTGAGTCGCTTTTTCTATTTACAGATATTTCGATATGAAAAGTACATACAAAAAGCGGAAATTAATCGAATTCGTGCTGTAACTATTAATGCTCCCCGAGGGTTGATTCTTGACAGAAATGGAAAAATATTAGTGGATAACTATCCAACATATATATTAACTGCAATACCGGGGGAAATGGAGCAAAAAGAGAAGATTTTTAATACCATTAGTCAATGTACTGGTATTGACTCAGCAATAATCGCTGAAAATTTCAGGAAATATTACCGGGCTAAGTTTGTTCCAACACGATTGATAAAAGATCTTACATTTCAACAGATTAGTATTCTTGAAGAGAATAAATTGGATTTGCCTGGAGTCAATTATAAACAGTTTCCTGAACGATATTATCCCAGCAGAATAAATGGATCACATTTTCTGGGATATCTTAAAGAAGTTGATAAACCAATCCTAGAAAAACTAAGGGACCCTAATGTGTATGAACTTGGGGATTTGATTGGATGGTCTGGATTGGAGAAGTTTTATGAATCTCAACTCCGGGGAAAACGTGGTGTTAAGTATCTTGAGGTAGATGCCCTGGGTAGGGAAATGGAGGAAGTCAAGGGGTATAAAAACCGGCGTTCTGAACCTGGGGCTGATTTGAAATTAATGATTGATGCAGATCTTCAATTTTTAATGGAAGACCAGATGAAAGATTATCGTGGTATAGCTGTAATATCTAATCCTATGACAGGGGAAATACTTGCTTATGTGAGCAAACCGGATTACCCCCCAAATATTTTTACTGGTAAAATGCTTAAAGATGATTGGAATGAAGTCCGCAATGATCCCCATCGCCCATTAATGGATAGAGTTATCACAGGTTTATATCCACCCGGATCAACCTTCAAAATAATCACTGTTCTTTCCCTGTTGGAAGAAAACTTATTGGATCCATCAAATGAGGTGGAGTGCTCCGGTTCATATCAATTTGGGGATCGTATTTTTCGTTGCTGGAATGAAACCGGACATGGTTCCGTTAATTTACAAGTGGGTGTCGCTCAATCATGTAATATTTATTTCTACAAGATGGTTCAAAGATTATCCCTGGTTCAGTGGGCAGATATATGTTTTGATTTCGGATTTGGTCAAAAAACGGGGATTAACCTACCTTATGAAAAAACGGGAATCATACCTACAGAGAAATATATGAACAGAAAATATGGGAAATGGGGATGGTCGCGGGGAAATTTATTAAACTTGGCGCTTGGACAGGGAGATGTGCTGGTAACTCCGATTCAAATGGTACAATTTATCAATCAAATTGCTACTCACGGAAATGCAGGGAAATTGCATTTTGTAAAGAATGATAATACCAAAAAGGAAAATCAACCTCAACTTTCAGATAATACCTGGAATAAAATTGAAAAATATTTACTGGCAACAGTTTCCGATAATCGAGGTACCGGTCGGGCTGCTGATCCAAAAATCAAGGGGTTAAGGATAGGGGGTAAGACTGGCACTGCAGAAAATCCGCATGGAGATCCTCATGCCTGGTTCATCGGATTTGGACAAAAGGAAAACAAAATAGTAACTACAGTAATTTTAATTGAGAACGGTGGACATGGAGGAGAAATTGCTGCGCCCATTGCACGTAGAGCATATTCCCAGTATTTTTTACCAAAAACACAATCACAAATGGTATTCAAAACTCCTTGATGTTTTCTATAAGTGGAAATCGGTTTTCTAGAAGTCCTTTTGCAATCATTTTTGCAAGTATGGTTCTAACATCCATTGGATTAATTTCTTTATTAAGTATTTCTGTTCACCAGAGTTCAGATATTTTAGGGAGTTCATTTTTTAAACAGTTAGTGTTTCTTGGGCCATCATTAATCGGATTGTTGACTGTGATATTCATCCCAAAATACTTAATCCACAAATATATTTTTACGATGTACTTTATTGTGATTGGAGTACTTTTTTTACCGTATTTCGGCAGGACTATTGCTGGAACGTATCGATGGATTGAACTGGGTCCTTTTGGATTCCAGCCGTCAGAATTTGCAAAATGGATTATTGTAATTAGTCTTGCAAAATATTTATCTGATCATAATCTTGAAATGAAAAACCTTTCGTCATTTTTCTTTCCTTTAATAATGGTAGTAATTCCTGCTGTGGTCATATTAAAACAACCGGATTTAGGAACAGCTCTGGTTATTTTTACACCTCTTTTACCAATGCTTTATTGGGCTGGTGCCCGGCCATATCATATTTTTCTTTTTCTTGCCCCTTTATTGAGTGTACTGACAGCTTTTCATACACTTTCATTTTCCATTTGGGGAGTTTTTATGATTATTATTATCTTTTTTGAAAGGCCGAAATTAATTTTCGGTCTCGTGATATATTTTAGCAATCTTTTTCTTGGCCTCCTTGCTCCTATGTTCTGGGATTCATTGAAAGATTACCAACAAAACCGGATTCTGGCATTTTTTGATCAGAAATTGGACCCATTGGGTGCAGCCTACCAGATTATTCAAAGCCAGACTGCAATTGGATCTGGTGGTGCTTTTGGGAAAGGATGGGGGGCAGGGACACAAACCCATTTAAAATTTTTACCTGTTCAGGAATCCGATTTTATTCTATCCGTCATTGGAGAAGAACTGGGATTTGTTTTTATTTTAGTGATAATACTAATATTTACTTGGATGATCTTAAAAATGGTAAAATTAGGGTATTCATCTAAGGATCGTTTTTCAGGTTTGGTTTTAATTGGAATCGCCTCATTATTCCTGGCTCATGTTTTTGTAAATACGGCAATGACTGTAGGAATGATTCCCGTAAAAGGTCTTCCTCTGCCATTTATATCATCCGGCGGGTCATTTTTATTGTCATGTTTTATGATGGTTGGTATTGTAATGAATGTTGGTGTAGATTCAAACGAATAATCCAAAGCGGGGTAAAACTTATTGAAGTTCCTTCGATTGAGGGGTAAATTTAACCATTCATTTTTATAATTATTTTAATAGGATGTCCATGAAACATACAAAACTACTCAAAAGCACTGTTACACTGACAATTTTGGTAACAACTTTGTTTGCGCAAGGAGAATTAAAATCACTCGAGGCACAGTTAAAAAGAGAAAGAGTAAGAATTGATTCACTTGAAACTCATATTAATATCCTTTTGCCTAATTTGTTAAATGCACTTAAAGCTGCTGATTCCTTAACTAAATCAATGGTTGCATCAAATGTAGCGTTGATCAATCACATCAACAGAAATGAAAATAAAATTCAATTGTTAGAGGATAATGCTGGTCGAACTGATAGTACTAATTTTGAAATATTAGCAAAATTAATAATGATTGAAAATAAAATTGTAACTCTGACTAATAGCTTTTCAGAAATGTATAATTTGAAATCAGAAAAGAGTATAATTAGTCCATCAGTAAAAGTAAGTCCGGCAGAATACAAAGAAATTTACATTGATGCTATGAGTAATTATCACAAAGGGAATTATGAAGAAGCAATTAAAGGATTTTCTATTTTAGTCATTTCTGATCCCAATAATGAGATGAAATTGGCTGATAATAGTCAATATTGGCTGGCAGAATGTTATTATTCACAAAAAAATTATAAACGGTCTATCACTGAGTTTAAAAAAGTGAGCCGATTTCCTGCTTCAGATAAAGATGCCGATGCTCAACTGAAACTCGGTCACGCATTTTTAAATATGGGTAATATTGATAAGGCAAAAGAGGCCTACCAGTATCTGCTGGATTATTACCCTGACAGTGAATACCCGCATATTGCTAGAGAAACCATTAAGCAATTAACAACAGAATAAAGTTTATGAAGAGATTAAAACTATTTTTTCTGACAACGGAAATCACACCTTTCGCGAATGCTACCTCCCTTGCCGATTTCTCCGCTAAAGTTCCCCTGTTTATACAGAAGAAAGATCATGATATTCGCATTATGCATCCCAAATATGGGTTTATTAGTGAACGAAAATTTATTTTAAGAGAAGTCATTCGGTTAAGAGAAATTCCATTTGTTTTTGATGGGATCGACCAAATGACATCAGCGAAAAGTGCTTTTATCCCTAGAACAAGAGTTCAAGTCTATTTTTTGGAGCACTTAGAATGGTTTAAACCTTTAACAACTCTAGTATATAAATCAAAAAATGGACGAATACTGAAGGATAATGATATACGATATTCGTTTTATGGAAATGCTTCCTTGGCCACCCTTCCGCATCTTTTCTGGTGTCCGGATATTATAATTTGTAATGGGTGGCAGACATCCATGGTTCCCATCATTTATAATCAGTTATACAGAGAACAAAAATTTTACAAAGGTATTAAAACTGTTCAGGTTATTCATTCTTTAGATGAATGTTCAGTTTTCAGTCGAAAAGCCTATGAAGTTTCAGGAGTTAAAATTCCTGCTAATATTAAAGGGGATTCTATCAATACCTTTGAGGTGTCTTCTTATTTTTCTGATCATATAATCGTGTTTAATTCCCCTGGGAATAATTTAGCTGATAAATTGCTAAAACTCAATGGAGTAAAAGAAAATAAGGAGAAACTGACTATTATTGATTTGGATAGTATTGAATCACCAGACTTCTCAGCAATTGCTAATGAAATGGAAATTGTTCTGAAGAAACTTTCCGGTTGATCCCTCGTTCTATTTATCGTATTTCATGAAAAACCTTTTCTACCTTTTTCCATATTTATGGATTTTTAGCTCCATTCTATTTTTCAGCTGTTCAGAAGAACCAATTCCATACGATCTTTCTGATGCACCATTACATGTAGATTCACTCATACTTTACAACAAAGTTAGTGGATTTACTTACCAGGTACCGCCAGAGATGGGGAATTTGGATAAATTATATCTTGGAAATGATGGAGGATTTATTAACGAGTTTATTCTTTTGCAGATTTCATCGTCATCATATGGTACTTCCCTGTCATCCTTATTAGCGGATACGGTCACAATTGACAGTGCATTTCTGGAATTAATATTTTCTAATGATTCAATCCCTAATCCGGAACCTCCACCGTTTCAACTTTCATTTTTTACGAAAAACGATTCCATTTTTCACGAAAACGATTCTCATAATGGAAACTTTTCTTTAGAGATTTTAAATTCAGTAATAATAAATACGTCATCTTTAACAGAAGCTGAACCGGATTCAACTGAGGAAATCACACCTACATTAATTTTTGATGTTACTGATAGCATGAGGGTTATTGCTGATACCTTGAATAGCCACACTTTTCTCATTTCACTGGTTGATGAGTACAACGGGTTGATAGCATTTAACAGTCGAGAATCAAATGCAAAACCAAAGTTATCCGTTTACTATCGAAAATTTATACCCAGTGAAGGAGAAGATAAAGATACACTGATATTAGGTAATACATTTTATGCTGTTAAAGATGTCTCTATCATCATTCCTCCAGATACAACTTTAGACTATGTAAGTAATTTATACGTTGGACGTGCATTAGGATTAAAGTCCATTCTAAGCATTAATTTAGACACATTGCAATTCCTACCAGCACAAACTATATTTCGCACCAAATCATATCTTAACCTTCCGTATGATATAACTCTTATTGCTGATAAAATTACTATAAAAGCATTTCCATTAGCTGATACTGTGGATTCTGCAGGATATGTGTTTTTTAGTGAAGGAGATCCCTATTCCGAACATTCAGATTATGATTATTTATTGGAAACATCATGGAATACAAATGATGGTTTTATTACTATTAACATTCAAACATTATTACAATACGTTCATTTTGGTGAATTGAACAATCTTGGGATAAAGTTATACTCCAGTTTAGATAACGATCCATTTAAGACAATCCATTTTTCTAATTTTAACAATGAAATTAATCCACTTGAAAACCCTTTTATTTCAATTCAGTATGTTATACCGTAATACAATCCTTACTTACTGCTTTTTTATTTTTTCTGGAATCCAAGGACAGACAATATTGAATGGATTCGGTATTGGTTATATTCAACCACGAATCGATGCGGCATCGATTGGTATATCATCCACAGGATTATTGCCGGCATTTCAATCCGGGGTATCCTTAAATAATCCTGTTACGTGGCACGACCTTCATTTTGCTTATATATCTACAATGTACGGAGGCAATCAGGTTAATCAAAGTGAAGATGATATCATAAATGGACATTCAGCCTTAACTCAATTTCAGTTTATTCTCCCGATTAAAAAGAAATATATATTTGGTATTGGGATTTCTCCTTATGCAAGTCAATATTACAATCTTACCGGCATTGATACTTTGGCTAATGCCAAAACTTTAGAAGGTTCTGGTGGTATTAATTCATTACATGTATCTTTTGGTCAATCTTCAGGTAGAAAGGAAAATTTTGCGCTTGCATTTGATTTTCTTTTTGGATCATCAAGGATGGAAACAATTCTAACACTTGATCAAACTGATTACATATACAATCAGAGGAACCTTTTTTCAGGAATATTGGCAAAACTCTATGTTGAAAGTTCCAGAATTCATTTCTATCAAACTCCTGTTCACACCTATTTTGCTATACAAGGCAGTGTGAAACCTCTTTCGGTCCGATCATTTTCTTATCAACCTGTTGTGAGGTATGGATTTAATCAAGTTTTTCCTAATCCTAATAAAACTCCTGATCCGGTTCAATCTCATGTAACAAATGTAATTTTACCATTTGAGTTTCAATTAGGGTTTGATATTGAATTAAAAGAAAAAGTTCATATTCTCGGTGAAGGAACATATTGGAAAGATGGTACCAATAAACAAACCAATTTTTCAATTTTGCGACACAAAGTAGTATCCACGGAAAGAATAAGTTTCGGGATTATTCGTTTTGCTAAAAATTATTCCCGATCAATAATGGATTTTGTGCATTTTAGAAGTGGCATCTTTGCACTTCGGTCGGTATTCGATTCAAGAAAAAACGTGGATGAGCGTGGTGTTTCTTTTGGAATTGGGATTAAATTTGGTGTTACTAATAATCAGATTGATTTCGGGTACTCAATAATTCAGAGGAGTGGATTTAATGTTGATGGTGAAATTATACAAAAATTTAGAATTGGTTTAAGTTTAGGTGATATTTGGTTTATTAAAAGGAGAGAAAGATAAAAATGAGACATGTTAGAATATTTCTCAATTTGTGGTTAGCATTTAGTATTGCAATATTTGTTTCCATGTGTGTGCCACCCGGGATGGATCCGGAAGAAAAAGATCGGGTTGAGCAAGCACAATTAGACTCCCTGAGAGAAGTCAGATGTCCACGATTAATGAGTAGTGCAGCTGAATATTACCGCAATCAAGATTGGGAAGCTACAGTACGGATTTATAGAGAGATTGATGAGCTTAGTTGCTATGAATTTGATCCCGTATTAGCACCCCCTGAAGAAGTTTATTTGTACTATGCAATTGCTCACGAATATTTGGGTCGTTATGAAAAATCAGAAGAAGTCCTTTTGAAAGGATTGCAGACACTCCCGGGAAATATTGATTTACGAAAACGTCTTGCTTATTCTTACAAAAAGCAAGAAAAACTTGATCGATATTTTATTGAATTAGAAAAGATTATGGACATGGCACCAGAAGATTCCCAAAATATGATCGAGTTATTTAAGGTATATGGTAAAAATAATCGATATGAAGACCAGATTGATGTCCTACGCCTTCTTTTAGAAAAAGACCCTAATAATGAAATATATCAGGGTGAAATGAAAATAGCTCTGGAAAAGGTTGGTGAAGATCCGTTGGAATATATTCGAGAACTTTTTGAAAGAAATCCTGAAAATACTGCTTACGGTCTGGATTTTTCTGATAGATTAATATCAGCGAATAGACCAGAAGAAGCAGTGAATGTTTTAAAGAAGGTGATCAGGTTCGATAGAAACAGTAAGATCGCTTATAGAAAATTAGCTCAAGCATATTATGAAATTGATGATTTAGAAAACGCTTCAATAATTTATGAAGACTTATTAAAACTTGATTCTCGGGATCTCCATATAATTGTTCAAGCTTCTAAAGTATATATAGAGTTGCAGAAATTTAGGAAAGCCTTACTCTGGGCAGATAAAGCAATTCAAGTATCAAAATCATCCGGTCAGGGCTTTGGGCAAAAAGGAAACGTCTATTATAAAGCTTTTCAATCCTGTCGTTCCACTGATATTACTAATGATGATCGAATTGTGGCTTCATTGGCATATAAATATTTTCAATTAGCAGAAGGGAATAATTATAAACATTATTCTGGGTCAGCGGCTTGGTTAAAAGAGAATGAAACGCTGTTTTCACGATCAAACTGGTTTATGATGGATCAAGAAAAAAAGAATAGAGGATATATATTACCAGAATCAAATTGCTATGATTGGGTTGATGAGAGATTAAATAAAGACCCACAATGGTGAGGTAAAATCTAAAGGATAATTTTTGATATTAGAAAATACTGACAGTAAAATGTATAATATCCTGCAGAATGAAATCAGGAGAGAAGATGAGACTTTAGAGTTGATTGCCTCTGAAAATTTCGTAAGTAATTCTGTATTGGAAATGGCTGGTGGAGTTATGACCAATAAGTATGCTGAAGGCTATCCTGGGAAACGGTATTATGGAGGATGTCAGCATGTAGATGAAGCTGAAATATTAGCACAGGACAGGGCAAAATCTTTGTTTAATGCTACGTATGCGAATGTCCAGCCACATTCTGGTTCACAAGCAAATATGGCAGTTTTGATGACATTTCTGGAAATCGGCGATACAGTTATGGGTCTTGATTTGGCTCATGGCGGTCATTTGACTCATGGAAGTCCAGTTAATTTTTCTGGACAATTATTTAATTTTGTATCCTACCATGTTCATCATGATACAGGACGTGTTGATTTTGACGAGGTTTGGGATCTTGCCCGAAAACATAAACCAAAAATGATAATTTGTGGAGGCAGCGCCTATCCTCGTTTCATTGAATTTGAGCAGTTTCGGGAGGTAGCTGATGAGGTTAACGCATTTCTAATGGCGGATATCGCCCATCCCGCAGGTCTGGTAGCAACTGGATTGCATCCATCTCCGATTCCAACATGCGATGTAATTACAACGACTACTCATAAAACACTCAGGGGTCCTCGGGGGGGAATGATTATGATGGGTGAGGATAAAGAAAATCCATGGGGAAAAGTTGCCACGAAGTCCGGTCGAGTGAAAAGGATATCAGAATTGATTGACTCCATGGTGATGCCGGGTATTCAAGGTGGACCGCTAATGCATATCATAGCAGCCAAAGCTGTTGCATTCGGTGAAGCTTTAAAACCCGAATTTAGCGAGTATACTCGTCAAATAGTTGATAATGCTAAATGTATAGCGGAAGAATTTCTATCCAGGGGATATAATCTTGTTTCCGGCGGGACAGACACTCATCTGGTTCTTATTGATTTGACAGAAAATGGTATCACCGGAAAAAAAGCGGAAAATAGTCTTGAAAAGGTTGGAATTACTGTGAACAAAAATATGGTACCGTTTGATCAGAAAAGTCCCTTTGTCACCAGTGGAATCCGCATAGGGACACCAGCTGTAACTACTCGGGGTATGAAACAAGATGAAATGAAAACAATAGTAGCGTTGATCGACAAGGTAGTATCTTCCCCAGATAGTGAAGATTTGTTATCAACTGTGATGTCCGAAGTCCAGGATATTTGTAAGGATTTCCCATTATATAAAGAACTTATCGGTTAATTATTCAAAGGAAATTAATGGCTGAAACCAAACGGATTTGGAGCCAGAAATTATCAGGTATTTTTCTTTTTATTTTTTTTACTACTTCGTGTACACCGGCATATTTTGTTCGTTACCATCCTAATATTGCTGAAAATATATTTGCTAGGAAAGTTTACAGGATTGAAGCGAAAATTGCTCAAAATCCGGTTGATTCCAATTTGCTGTTGGAAGCTGTTTCTGAATTAACAATTTATTCGTATGCCTTTTTAATGGAACAGGCTGATAGAGAAATTGTGAAAAATTATCATCAGGGTAGGAATTTGTACAATCGTGCCCAGAATATTTTTAACCGTGCTAAAGATTATGGGTTAAGAGGAATTAAATTACAATATCCTGAATTTGATAGTTTAATGACAGCAACAAAAATGGAATCATTTCCTTTTAAAAGAAAGGATGTTCCATTTTTATATTGGACTGCTGCAGCATGGGGTGGCGCAATATCTGCCAGCAAAGGAGATTTAGCTTATATTGTTGAAATACCCAAAGTTGGTTGGCTTTTGGAAAGGGCCTTAGAGGCAGAACCTGAGTGGAATAAAGGAGCGATCTATTCAGCAATGATTTCATATTCAATGAAAAGACCAAACCAGGGAGGGGGGGGTGAAAAACAAGCTAGGATGTATTTTAAAAAAGCGTTAGATATCTCAGGGGGTAAGGCTTCCAGTCCCTATGTAACATTGGCTGAGGTTGTGTCTACCTTTAATCAGGATAGAGAGGAATTCGAAGATCTTTTGAAGAAAGCCTTAATTATAGATATTGATATAGATCCGGAATTAAAATTATCCAATATCATCGCCCAGTCCCGTGCCCGTTGGCTTTTGGAACAAAAGGATGAATTATTTTACTGATATGCTGAAACATTCTTTCAAAAATACTATTTTACTTATGATCTTTTTATCCATTCTCACAGCAGGGAAGAAAACAATCATTAAAATGGCGACACTCGCACCGGAAGGTACGGATTGGCACGGTATGTTAGTGGAAATGGGACAAAGATGGAAAACTGCAACCAATGGAAATATCATTTTACGGATTTATCCCGGAGGTGTGGTAGGTGATGAACGGGATATGATACGAAAAATGCGGATTGGGCAGATTCATGCGGCGGCCATCACTACTGAAGGTCTGTCTGAAATTAATCCTGATGTCAATGTATATATTATTCCTATGTTATTTGATGATTACGATGATGTGGATTGGTTTCGAAATAAAATTGGTAAAAAACTAGAAGACGGCATCAAGGAAAATGGTTTTACTCCCTTGTTGTGGGCGGATGTTGGCTGGGCGCATTGGTTTACAGAAAAACCAATTCGATATCCGGAAGATTTAAAAAAAGCAAAAATATTTACATGGGCAGGAGATTATAAAACAGCTGAATTGTGGGGTAAGGCTGGTTATATGTCTGTTCTGCTTGCATCAATAGATATTTTATCCGGATTACAAACGGGGTTAATTGATGCAATCAGTGTGACTCCAATCGCAGCATTGGCATCCCAGTGGTTTGGGGTTGCAAATCATATGTTGGAAATGAAGTGGGGATTATTGACAAGTTCCATCATTATTGACAATCGTATCTGGAACCGGATACCATCTGGTTACCAAAAATCCATATTGGAAATTGCGCAGGAAATTGGAACCCGCCACCAGAAAAGACATCGTTTTGATGATGCAAAAGCTATTAAGATCATGAAAGAACACGGTCTTATAGTTCATCCCCAGACTGTAGAAGATCATTTGTTTTGGAAGTCGTACTTGAAAACATGGTATCCTGATATTCGAGGTACCTTTATTCCGGAAGAAATTTTCGATCAGGCGATTCAATTGATGGAACAGAGAGAATCTCAGTAAAATAATATTTTCAATTATGAACCAGGCAAAAATTCATCTTGTTGAACGCCTGAAATGGGGAGAGGACATTTTAGCATTAACAGTATTTTTTACTATGGTTTTTATTCCCACCTTTGAGACAATTGCGCGAATTGTCAATTTTCGCGGTATTCCAGCCTCTCCCGTACTCGTTCAGCATTTGACCTTATGGATCGGTTTTCTTGGCGCCATCCTGGCTGCCCGCCAGAATAAACTTATCGCACTCACAACGACTCCTCTTTTTTCCATTGATGAACAATTTCAATTCGGGAGATGGTTAGCTAAAGTTGTCTCCTTTGTTGTTGTTCTAACCCTGATGTGGGGGAGCTGGGTATTAGTAAAGATTGAGTTTTCCTTTCCTGTGGATATTGCACCAAATATCCCCCGTTGGTTTACCCAGACTGTTATGCCCCTGTCATTTGGTTTAATCGCAATTCAAATCCTTATCAAAAGTACTGATAATAATTTATACCGTGCTTCCATTCTGATGATGGCACTCTTATGGATAATCATTGGATTGACTGGTGCATTTCAGGATGACTATTGGTTGATATTGGTTGGCCTTGGAATTTTATGTATTTCAGTTGTGTACGGAGCACCAATTTTTGTGGGATTAGGTGGTGTTGCTATTCTTTTTTTCTGGGGTGATTTTATTCCAATGTCTGCTATACCAGCTGAGATGTACCGGATTGTGGTTTCACCAACACTCCCCACAATTCCGCTTTTTACTTTGGCTGGATATATTTTGGCTGAAAGCGGTGCTTCCCAAAGAATGGTAAACGTATTCAGCAGTACGTTTGGATGGATAAAAGGCGGAACGCCGGTTGTAGTTGTTTTGTTGTGTGGATTTTTTACTGCATTAACCGGAGGGTCTGGTGTGACAATTTTAGCTTTGGGAGGACTTTTATATCCTTTGTTAAGAAAATCAGGGTATTCAGAATTATTTTCCCTGGGTCTCATCACTGTTTCCGGATCCTTGGGTTTGTTATTTCCTCCCAGTTTACCTGCCATTATTTATAGTGTAACAGCCGGTGTGTCAGTGAAAAGTGTATTTATAGCAGGATTAATCCCCGGAACATTGCTTGTCGTTTTTGTTGCCGGCTGGGCTATTTTTATTGGAGGTAAAGAACGGATAAAAGTTCAGTCTTTTCAATGGGATTCAGCTTTAAAAACCCTTTGGATTGCAAAGTGGGAGATGGTTATCCCTGTCTTAATTTTATTTGGTGTATTTGGCGGATTTACAACATTGGTGGAAACAGCAGCAATTACGGTAGTTTATATCTTGATAATAGAAACATTAGTTTATAAAGATTTACAAGTAAATAGTCTTCCCAAAATTGTCGTGGATTGCGCAACCCTGGTTGGTGGAGTTTTAATTATCTTGGGGGTAGCCATGGGGTTGACAAGTTATCTGGTTGATGCACAAATTCCCATGCATTTATTATCATGGGTTAAGGAAACAATATCATCGAAATATGTTTTTCTCCTTATGTTAAACGGGCTTTTACTTCTTGTAGGGTGCATGATGGATATTTTTTCGGCAATAATTGTTTTTGTTCCTCTTATCAGTCCCTTAGGACTTTATTTCGGTGTTGACCCTGTACATTTAGCTATAATATTCATTGCAAATTTAGAATTAGGTTTCATCACACCTCCGGTGGGAATGAACTTATTTTTATCTGCTTACCGATTTGATAAAAGTATGCCTTTGATCTATAAAGCCACATTACCCTTTTTTGTTATCAGGTTCCTGGTTGTTTTACTCATTACATATCTTCCGATCATTTCTCTTGGTTTGTTACATTAAAAATGGTTTTAGAGATTTGGAACAAATCTGATCCAGATCATTATAAATGTGTGGAAAATCACACTTCTGAAACAGTACTTGACAAGTGAAAGGTTCAGAGGATATATTCTCAGGAGTAAATGGAAAACTTAATGACATATCGCTAACCGTTCTAAACATCAGACCTTTTCTTTTGGGTCTCGCAATTAATAACAATTTGAAACAACGGGAGATGTAAACCTAATGAAGCGTTTAGCAATATGTTCAGGATTATTACTTATAACACTTGGTAACCCTGTGTTCAGTGTAGGGGAAGCAGGAGCCATATTTTTGTTAATTGCACCGGGGGCAAGAGCCGGTGCTTTGGGGGAGGCCCAGGTTGCCGTAACGGATGATGCATATGCCAGTTATTGGAATCCGGCAGGATTGGGTTTTTTAAAAGGTCAGGAACTGTCATTAATGTATGTACCTGAATGGCTGCCAGGATTTAACCTGGATGATATGTATTATTCTTTTGCTGCCTATCGGAAGTCTTATCCGTATCTTGGAACTGTAGGCGGTCATATTATCTTTTTAAGTCTTGGGAAACAAACCCGCACTGATGAAGTTGGAAATATATTAGGGGAATTTACAAGTTATATGGCTGCATTTACGGTTTCTTATAGTGCATTATTATCTGATAAAAGATCATTTGGATTGAATGCAAAAGTATTTCATCAACAGCTTACAGATTTTGGTGCAGGAGCTGAAAAAGGTAAAGGTTCTTCTACTGATTTTGGTTTTGATATTGGATATATGCACAAAGAGTTTTTATCGCCACGTCTTGATTTAGGATTGACAATCACAAATATTGGTCCAAAAGTATCTTTTATTAATCCTGCTCAAGCTGATCCGCAACCTACAAATTTCACATTGGGTTTGAATTACAGGTTGATTGATGAACAGTTCAACAAACTGAATGTAATTTATGATGTTGACAAACTTCTGGTAGGGTCTTATGCTGATATGGACTGGAATGGAGATGGAATAATAGGGGGTTGTGATGAAGGAGGTATTGGCTGTACTGAACTTCCATCTGGAGGTGAATATAATAGCGATGGAAAGCGAGAAACAGCTCACACTGATCCAATTTACTTGGGTATATTTACCTCTTGGGTGGATGACTGGTTGTTGGGCGGTGATAGAGATATTCCGGCAAATGATGATCCTGCCGGGATAATTGGTGGTTGGTACTGGAATGATCTTGACCAAAATGGTGTAATGGATAATCAAAGTGAATTATTTCAAACTCCGGATTCAATTGCATTTTCCGACCCCAATTATGGTATTTATAACAAAGATGGAATAAAAGAAAAAGGAACCGGGGATGATCGGTCAATTAATGATGAATTGAAAAAACTTATTCACCATTTTGGTGTTGAGTACTGGTATTCAACCTATTTCGCTTTGCGTGCCGGGTATTATTATGACCAGGAAGGGAAAATCAATAATCCAACGTTTGGTGTTGGATTAAAATTTGGAGGTTATGGATTTGATTTTAGTTTTACATCAGGTGTTCCGGGGCATCCTCTTACCAACACAATGCGGTTTTCACTGAATCTAGAAATAAACAGTCCCAAGCGGGTTATTCAGCCCTAATCATTCTTCTTAGGTATTTTTTATGACACCTTGCAGGTTTCTCCTGCTGTTTTCGTTATTCTGGGCTCAGTTATTCGGACTCAAATCCTACATAGATCCAATACTTGGATTTAGAAAAATTGCAGCAATCCGTATTTCATTTCAAGAGGATGATTCACCGGGAACGACAGGCAACGGATTATTCCTCCTTGATCCTGATACTACGAATTGCGGTATTTATACAATTGACAGACCTCCACACGACAAAGCATATTTTTTGTCTCAACTTAGAGCTGTGGACAGTTATTTCCGTAATGTGTCAAATGATACTTTTGGGATTGATTTGGAGAACTCAAAGGTGTTTCCAGATGGTGATATAGAATCTTATCAGTTAGATCAAACAATGGATTATTACCATCCTTACGGAGAATTAGATGAGGTGTACGAACAAAAGCTTGTGGAATTATTTGAAGATGCACTCACGACAGCCGATTCTTTTGAGAATCCCTTTCCGTTTTCTGATTACGATTTAGTTGTCGTATTTCATTCAGGAGTAGGTCAGGATTTTTCGCTACCGTTTCTGGATCCAACTCCGGAAGATATTCCATCAACGTATGTGGACAGGAAAATGCTTGGCGATCCAATTTTTGGTATTGAACATGGAATTATTTTGCCGGAGACTCAAAACCATTTGCTTTTTGATGAAGCGGAAGATATTTTTACTGATCCATCGGAATCCTGTGATTATCAATTTGGATTAACGGGAACATTTGCTCTTATGGTGGGCTTTGCGGAAGGACTTCCTCCGCTTTGGAATACGGAAACTGGTGAAAGCGGAATTGGTGTATTTGGACTTATGGACCAGGGGTCGAACAACGGTCGTGGAATTATTCCATCTCCACCAGATGCATGGACGCGAATTCGTGCAGGGTGGATAGCTCCCACAACGGTAAAGCCATCTATGCAAATTTATTTACCGGCAAGGTCCATCCAGGATTTCATCATAAAAGTACAGATAGACGATGATGAGTATTTTTTAATCGAAAACAGGAATAACTGGTTCCGCGATGGGGTCAGTGTTGATTCTGCCCGATATGCAATATTTGAATCCACTGAAGATTACCCTCCATATATCGAAGTGATTGTTGATTCAGTTGACTTAATTGTTGAAAGCAACTATGTTGTGGTGTCTGTAACTGATTATG
>Ga0208879_1002164_pt1 | contig 17654 bp, 21 predicted proteins | sample Knorr_S15_td_Bot_FD_185605 | JGI IMG/M metagenome (GOLD analysis project Ga0208879, IMG submission 185605) | Marine microbial communities from Southern Atlantic Ocean transect - Knorr_S15_td_Bottom_ad_5009_LV_A (SPAdes) (version 2) | ecosystem: Environmental > Aquatic > Marine > Oceanic | place... | reverse complement strand
GTTCCAGATCTTCTTCTGAACTCCAGCCAGTTTCTAGATTAAAGCTATATCCATGCAAAGCACATTTAATTTTTTTATTTTTAATGCAACCCAAGCTAAGCTTCATTTCTTCGTGTGGGCAACGGTTCTCGAAACAGTAAAGCCTACCTTTAACATTCGTTAGGACTAATTCAACGCCATTTACAGAAATCTCTTTCAAGGCGTCGGGTTTTGGTGAGTGCTCTAAAACCTTGAACCACATCTCATCTACTAAAATTAATTAGAAAAGCGTCCAAATACGATTTTTATCAAGCTGGGTCCTGCATTGAGACAGTTGAATTTTGTAGGCATTAGACTTCTTTTCAACATTTTTAGCAATATCAATAAGCCAAGCCTTATTTTCATAAGTCTTATTGTTATAACCACCATGACCTTCATGATAAGCCAAATATTGACGGTAGGTATTTGTCTTGCTAATTTTAGAACGCAACTCGGATTGATTAATATACCATCCAACAAAGTCAACAGCGTCAGCAAAATTGTCTCGTTTAGCTGACTTGTTTCCTGTTTTGAGTTGATACCAATCCCAGGTTGCCTTCTTTGCCTGAGTAAAGCCGAATGATGTTGTTGGTCTTGAACCAGGTATTATTCCAAAAATCTTATTTCTTGGTGGTTTTGCGTCTGAGGCAAAGTGTGACTCTTGATAAATAATCGCTAACTGCAAGTGCATGGGAGCACCCCATTTTTCTTCGCTTTTCTTGACTGCTCGATACCAACTCACTTTCTCATCTAGCAAATCACAAATATTAGTAACCTCTCTTGCTGGTGTCGAAAAACATCCCGAAAGGACCATTAAAATTGCCAAACCAAGAACGATTAGTTTTTTCATTTATCCAAAAATACGTAATAAACAGTAATCAATTGTATAAATAACAATATAAAAAACATTCTTTTAATAGTGTTGTCAGTCAACGGTTTTGTTTCTTCAGTCAATTTTTCAAGCTTAACATCAACTGCCACAAGACCCTTTTCAGAAGTTTCTACCCTATACTTGACCCGTGTATCGGTCCTTAATCGAGACTTGTTATAAACATTTTTTTGATGTACAAAATACTTTTCACCATCATCACCCGTAATAAATCCATAACCCTTTGTGCCAAACTGGGCGACTATGCCCGTCATTTTTTTTGCCATTATTCTCTCACTTTTTGCAGACAATAAGCTGCATTTTCAATATAATCTACGCCTGAACGCGCTAGCTTTAACCCATTCTCAATATCTTGAAAAGGCTTTAATTCTTGATAATTAAAGGCCATACTAAAAAGCGACTCAACTTCAGATTTATCAACTGAAAAAGGTGGGCCGCTCATCTGATGTTTCGGATAATGCAAAGTTATCAATAGTATCCGAACACCCAACGATATTATATCATTTAAATGTTTTACATATTTTTGTCTTAAATTCCTGTCAAGTGCTATCAATGATTTCCGGTCAAATACAGCTTTGACGCCACACAAATGTTTAGAGGTCAATGAAAAGAAATCACCACAGTATATTTCTATATTTTTAGCACTGTAAAGATCAAATTCACCAACTTGAGAGATTGTAAAATCTAACCCATTTTCATGAAAAAACTGCTTAATACCAATCTCACTAACTTCAACACCAATGACAGAAAAACCCCGATTGAGCATGTAAATCATGTCAAGACTTTTGCCACAAAGAGGGACAAACACTGTATCTCCAGATTCGAGTTTAAGCAATCCTAAGTACTTTTCTAGCTCTTGAGTGACTACATCAGAATGCCAATTAGTTTCATTGTTAGCCCAAAACTCCAACCAGTTACCCATTCTCAAACCTTGCTATAATATTCTCAGTGATACATTCTGCCCAAGGAGCAAAACAATGTCTAATACCCTGCCGATTATTTTAGTCCTTATTTTATGCTCCAAATGCAAAATACAATTTAAGAGATTCTTCTTCAAATCAAGAGATTGGATGAAAACAAATGAGGCCTGATATTGGGGACTGGTCTGAGCTTTTGGCAGAAGAAAGAGAGATGGATTATTTTGAATCTCTGTATTCTTTTCTTTACAAAAATCACTCTAAAGAAATATATCCACCAAAAGAAAATTGGTATAAAGCCTTTGAATACTCCAGCTTTGCCAACACAAAGGTCATTATTCTTGGCCAAGACCCTTATCACGGCATAAATCAGGCAGAAGGACTTAGTTTTTCAGTACCTGAAGGTGTACCCATACCTCCTTCACTTAGGAATATCTATATGGAACTTAAGAGTGATGTAGGAATTACCGTGCCTAATCATGGCCACTTATCATACTGGGCAAAGCAAGGGGTTTTGTTACTGAACAGCGTGTTAACAGTTGAAAAAAACAGTCCTGCTTCACATGCAAATCATGGATGGGAAATTTTTACAGATAATGTCATTAAATTACTTAATGAAAAAAAACACAATTTAGTTTTTTTACTTTGGGGCGCTTATGCCGGAAAAAAAGCTGAATTAATTAATATTGAAAGACATTTAGTTCTTAATGCACCCCACCCTTCACCCTTTTCAGCAAATAAGGGTTTTTTCGGATGCAAACATTTTTCTAAAACTAACCAATATCTTTTATCAACTAATCAGACACCAATTGAATGGAGAATACCTTCATGAAATTAATGATAGATGATGCTGTTTGGGGTTATGAGGAAATTTTCTCTGATTTTGGTGAAATTGTTACTCTTCCTGGACGACAGATCGACCGTCAAAGTCTTCTAGATTACGACATATTGATTGTAAGATCGAGAACAAGGGTCAACAAGGAGTTACTCCATGGAACTAAGGTTAAATTTGTTGGTTCAACCGTTGCCGGACTTGAACATATTGATCAAGCCTATTTGTATGAAAACAACATAACTTTTGCATCTGCTCAGGGCTGCAATGCGAATGCTGTTGCAGAATATGTGATCAGTGCTATTTTAAATATAGCTAACGATTACAGTTTTGATTTATCCAACAAAATACTGGGAATTATTGGTGTTGGTAATGTAGGTTCTAGACTTGATTTCAAAGCAAAACAGCTTGGAATCACCACCCTTCTTAATGACACGCCTCGTCAGGAAATTGAGGGAAAAGAAAACTTTGTAGACCTTAACACGGCTCTCAGTGCTGATATTGTGACCTTTCATACGCCGCTAACCTTTTCAGGCCCACATCCCACCCACAACCTTCTAGGAAGTCATAATTTTGAGCTAATTACTCAAGACACTATTGTAATTAATACTGCTCGAGGAGGAATCATTGACGAAGATCTATGGGAGAACACTAAAACAAAAGCTAATGTAATCGACTGCTGGGAAGAAGAGCCCAACATTAACACTAAGCTCCAAAGTTCGGCCTACTGGGCAACTCCTCACATTGCAGGACACTCGATAGATGCTAAATTTATGGGTAGTTATATGATTTATAAGAACTTATGTAACTTTACTAAGACTCCTTTGAAGAATGAAGTCGAACACCTTATAAGTCCAGCATCAGTTACTATTAATGAAAATACACCGCACGAAACTCTTAACGCAATATACCCATTCATTGACGATGGTCTAGCAATAAAAGACATTTCAAAATTTGAGGACTACCGAAGGAATTACCCTGATCGCTTTGAATGGCGACATTTTAAAACTCGTTTTGATATGCTTACTTAATACAAACCCATCGAGTACATATATCTAGCTAGCATTGAAATAGACATTACAACAATTAAAAACCTAATAACTCTTGGGTTTGCTTTCAATAAATAATTGGCACCAAGAGTTGCTCCAATCAGTTGACCTGACATCATCAAAAATCCTATTAACCAGGCTATGTGACCAAAACTCAGAAAAACTACCAAACCTGCAACATTTGATGCAAAGTTAAGTGGTTTTGCCAAGATTGTAGATTGAATGATATCAAGCTTCTTAAACAACACTCCCGTCAGAATATAAAAAGAGCCCGCTCCAGGACCAAACATGCCATCGTAAAAACCAATTGTTGGCACAGCAACATTATTAAAGCTTCGCTCAGACAATCCATTACTAAGTTGTTTTTTAGGTTCAGGAGAGATAATAAAATATATTGCAATAACAACCAGTACAACAGGTATTACAAAAGAAAGAAACTTCGTATTAATCAACTGAACAATAACACCACCTAAAACAGCACCACAAAAGGAGGCAAGCATCAAGTATTTAATCCTGTCCCACTTCAACTTGTTTTTTCGAAACAGCACAAAAGTCGCAATACCTGTACCCATACTTCCTTGTAATTTATTTGTGCCTAAAACATAAATCGGTGGCATACCACTCAACATCAAGGCTGGAACTGCAAGTAAGCCACCACCACCAACCAGAGTGTCAATAAAGCCTGCGATGGTGGCTATAAAAAACAAAAAAGTTAATATTTCGAAAGAATAACCAGCTAAATCCATAAAAATTAATTTCTCCAAATAGTCGGAAACCAATCTTCCCTTAAGCGTTCTCCATTTTTTTGATTAATATCTGGAAAATTAGGAGAAGTTCTTCCAGGACGCTGCCGATAACGCACATTGTCACCAAGCAAACGAAAAGAAAGCGTTCGGCTGATACCACTTAACTTATTAGCATTGGCGCTATGAATTATCCTAAAATTAAAGGCAACCACATCACCTGGTTCAGTCGCCCACTGCTTAATCTCAAAATCCCCATTTTCGATATCAGGCAGATCCATAAACTCATCAGTGTTTTCATAAAAACTTTCATTATTGGACCAACTTGTTGGGCGTATTTCCTTAGGTAAGAGATGACTACCAGCCGCACATTTTAGTGAGACGTTTCGTTTTCTTGACTCAAGTGGTAACCAAAAACTTACAGTTTGAGTTCCATCAACGCAATAATAAGGCATATCCTGATGCCAGGGTGTAGGCACGCCAGAACTTGCCTCCTTATGCAAATAGTGGTCATGAAAAAACTGTACAGATTGAGATTCTGTTAAATCTGTAGCAAGAGAACCTAAAGCGGAATTGAGAACAAAGTCTTTGTATTCCGATATACGTTGCCAATTGCAAAAATCTTCCATGAGCTGTCCTTGATAATTGTCCTGCTTATGAATCAAGGCATTTTCGCTGGGATGATTTATATGAAATTCCGCACCCCTTCTAAGAACTTTAATCCAATCACTAAAAATACTGCGCAATATAACGACACCATCATTATTAAAGTTTTTGATATCAGTTCTAGTAATGGCCTCGGTCATGTTCTTTGATTAAATAATTTAACAATAAAAGATCGTTTTTTTACTAAGCATATGATAATCAGTAAAACTTGAAATTGAGAGGATAAATATAATAATTTATACACAGTTATAGAATAATCTTAAACATCTGTATTATTACTATAATTTTTAGCTTCGTTAATTGACATTGAAACTTTTTTCTCTTGCCTTCTCCATCAAAAAAATTCCTAAAGTTACTTGGAGTTCAGAAGACGCCTTCAATCTAAAGCCTAAACCACTAACCTTAATATTTTTAGTGTTTGGATTGTTTTTGTTTGGCTTGGGAGAGAGCCTCCTTATTACCAGCGGTGCTGGCGTTGGCCCGTACACAGTTCTTGCACAGGGCGTAGTAAACCACACAGACTGGTCAATTGGTCTGTCAACTTTCGTTATTAGTATTTTTGTACTATTGATGTGGATTCCGCTTAAACAAAAACCTGGGATGGGCACTATCCTCAACGCCTTTATTATAGCGTTAACGATTGAATTCTCTGTTTTTTATTTGCCTTATCCAGAGACTTACCCGATGCAGATTTTACAAGTTGTAGTTGGCGTCCTTATTATTGGAATTGGTAGCGGATTTTATCTCATAGCAAACCTAGGCGCTGGACCCAGAGATGGATTAATGATTGGTTTACAAAAAAAGACCAACTTACCTATTTATTCAATTCGTACAATCATTGAAGTTAGTGTTGTAATTGTAGGCTGGTTAATGGGAGGTGTTGTAGGACTGGGAACAGCCATCTTTGCATTTGGTATAGGACCATCTGTTGCACTTGGGCTTTCTATGGTTGGCAAAGCCTCAAAAACGATTTAATTCAGATTAAACGCTCTAACTAATTATGTTACATAACCTTTTTGATTGAACTGCTCTGACTGCCATTCATCGGTTTTCATTATTTTCCTTAAACAAATCACCGCATCCCATACATCCACGTAGCGCATATAGAGCGGGGAGATGCCAAAACGTAAAATATTAGGCTCACGAAAATCACCAACAACGCCATGTGATATGAGTGCCTGCATAATGGAAAAACCGTTGTTATGCGCGAAAGAAACTTGACTGCCGCGTTGCTCTGCATTTCTTGGCGAAAATAGCTCAAAGCCAAATGAAGTGCATTCTTGATGCATTAATCGTATCAACATTTCAGACAATTGAATACTTTTTTCACGGACCACTTTCATCGACAAATGTTCAAAGATTGCCAGACTACTTTCAATTGCTTTATAGGCAATAATAGGTGGTGTGCCACAAATATACTTTCCAATATCATTTGCAGGCTGGTAGTCGGCTATAAATTCAAAAGGTTGAATATGGCCCATCCAGCCTGTTAATGGTTGTGACACTTTTTCAATAAGTGAGTTGTGTACATACAAAAACCCAGGAGCACCAGGCCCTCCGTTTAAGTGTTTGTATGTGCATCCAACTGCAAAATCTACATCACAATTGTGCAGATCCAACGGCATAACACCGACACTGTGACTTATATCCCAAATAACGAGAGCACCTTTTTCATGTGCAACACTTGTAATTCTTTTAATATCACTAATTCTTCCAGTCTTATAGTTAACGTGTGAAAGCATAACAACGGCTGTTGAGGCATCGATATATTTGTCAATTTCGTAATCGCCTTCTTCGATCAAGCGCCTTTCGTAACTTTCTCCAAGCATTTTATTGACGCCTTCTAAAATGTAGAGGTCAGAAGGAAAATTTCCAGCTTCGCTGAGAATATTCCTACGATTCTTACTCAATAACAACGCAGAAGTAAGAACCTTAAATAGGTTTACTGAAGTGCTATCTACAACAACAACTTCACCTGTTTTAGCCCCAATTAACGGGGCAATTTTGTTGCCAAGCTCTCGCGGCATGTTAATCCAGTTTTCGTTATTCCAGCTGCTAATCAAGCCATCGCCCCACTCATTATGAATCATTGTCTCCAGAGTATTAATGGTTCGTTTTGGTAGCGGACCTAGAGAATTCCCATCAAAATATATTAAATCTTGCGGTAGAGTGAATTCATCTCGAACATCAGCGAGAGGGTCTATTTGATCAAGTCGTGTGAAATCTTCACGAATGAGCTTATTCATTATGAGTAGCTAGATAAAACGAATGTCTTCTAAAAACGGAAAATTTTTTCGAGTCTTGGAGACCATTAAAGTATCAATATCGCAACTAGCATACTCTGTTATCTTATCAGTTTGTAACAACACTTCACCTAAAGGATTAATTACCATTGAAGAGCCGTTGTACTTTAAGCCAACACCGTCATTACCAATACGATTAACACCGACAATGAAGCATTGATTCTCGATTGCCCTTGCTATTAACAAGTTTTGCCAATGCATTTCTCGCGTATGTGGCCAGTTAGCAATAACAAAGATTACCTCAACCTCTTCAGCAATTTGACGAAAAATTTCAGGAAAACGTAAGTCGTAACAAATAAATACAGAGCAAGCTATTCCGTCTAATTCAAATTTAATAGTTTCATTACCAGAAGCAAAGTACTTACCTTCATTGGCATAATTAAAAGGATGTAATTTTGAGTATTTCGCTACCTCTTTGCCATGACTATCAAACACAAGAGCAATGTTATGAGCTTTTTCGTTAGGTTGCTTTTCACTGGCACCAGCAACTATATTAATTAAGTTATTTAATGCAAATTGTTGTAGAGCATGATGAGTTTTACAATTCGGCGGTTCAGCGTACTTACCTACATCAGCGATAAAACCAGTATTAAAGACCTCAGGAAGAACCACTACATCGCAACCGTCCGCCTTAGCTTGAAGAACAAATTTTTCCGCCCGCTCAAGATTCTTTTCAATATCTTGCCAAACAATATTTAAAGAGATAGTAGCAACTTTCATCTGGTCGATTAATAAACGGTTCATTGAATTATAATCCAATTAAAAAGCATTCAAAGATGATTAAACAAGATACAAAAGCGATAAAATTACAGGATGGATAAAATAGTCGTTCAAACAGAGGATTTCGATTTAACAACCGAAGTCAGTCACACACGCAACAACAACCCTCAGGTTGGTGCCATTGTAAGCTTTATCGGTACCGTTAGAGAACTGCACCCTGGTTCCATTAGTAGCATGACGCTTGAACATTATCCAGAGATGACTGAAAAATCACTTAAATCAATTGTCACAGAGGCTAGAGAGCGCTGGGATCTGCAAAACGTTACCATTATTCACCGCATTGGAGAACTAAAAGTTAATGATCAAATTGTTCTAGTTGTGACAACAAGCAAACATCGTCAAGCGGCTTTTGAATCTTGCCATTTTATTATGGATTATTTAAAAACGGACGCGCCTTTTTGGAAAAAAGAATCAACAGAGCAAAAAGAGGAATGGGTGGAATCACTAGAAAGTGACGATGAACAAAAAAAACGCTGGCAGTCTTAAAGATTAAAGTCTTCAGGTCGATTTATATTGGTTAAAACTTCCAAATAACTCGAAACATCTATTCTTTCTAAACTCTGTTGACGATACCAAAGAGCCATCTTACGACCGCCCTCTCCTAAAAACTCTTCTAAACTCTTTTCCAGTTTAGTTTGCATCAGCGCAAATGTTGCATGCATTATCGAACCATCGTGGGCAACACAAATATCTACTTTCGATACCCCCATCTTCTCGATCAGAGAATCGATTAATGCTGTATCAATCAAAGGACTATCGCAAGGAAGCACCAAAAGATAAGGTGTTGAGCATACTTTCAGTGCTTTAGAGATCCCTGCCAAAGGTCCTTGATAACCTTCTAAGTCATCGCTAATTACTTTACCGAAATTAGCGTATTCTTCAAAATTTCGGTTTGCACTAATAAGAATTTAGCTAACTTTTGGTTTGGTAATATTGTCAACATAATCCCCTTATCCTCACCATCCATTCTTGAAGCTTGACCGCCTGCCAAAATAACTGCTGTAATCTCATTTTTGGAAATTTTTTTCACTTAAAGACCGTTCATTTTTCAAGTTAATTATAAGTAGAAAATTTACTTGCAATTGTATAATACATAGATTGAATTCTGAAACCATCAAACCTAATGAATAATCAAGCAGTTAAATGTGACTCACCTGTTTTTAATCAGTCATTACTGAGTGCTGACGAAGCCTTGGAATTTTTGCTTGATGCCTCTGCCGCCCCAGAAAAAAAAGAATCGGTGTCACTTGATAATTCACTGGGTAGGATTTTAGCTTGCGATATTCACTCCACAATAAACGTTCCAGGCTTTGACAACAGCGCTATGGATGGCTATGCAATTGCGCTTAATGATAATCAATTATTACAGAAAAATCTTAGTTTCGATATTGTTGATAGAGTTCCTGCAGGCTCGACTGGCAATGAATTGAACAAAGGTTGTGCTGCAAGAATCTTTACCGGAGCACCAATCCCAGAAGGAGCTAATACTGTTATTATGCAAGAAGAGTGTGAAGTTTCAGGGGACGGGGCCCAGATTACTATTGCAAGAGCTATTAAACTGAATGAAAATATTCGGCCAACTGGAAACGATATCGTTGTAGATGATGTTGTTCTTAGCTCTGGAAAACAAATTCAGCCACAAGATATTTCCTTAGCTTCCTCGGTAGGTGTTGGAGAACTCATCGTTTATAAAAAAATCAAAGTTGGAGTATTTTTTACTGGTGACGAATTAGTTGAGCCAGGTACTCCTCTGTCTTTGGGAAAAATATACAATTCCAATCGCTATGCTCTTGTCGCTCTTCTTGGACAAGTTGGCTGTGAAGTTATCAATTTGGGCAATATTGAAGATAAATTTAGTGCAACTTGTGACGCCCTAGAAGCTTTAGAGAGTCAGTGCGATTTGATTATGACGACAGGTGGTGTCTCTGTTGGAGAAGAAGATCACGTTAAGACAGCTGTAGAAAGCCTTGGAGAGCTAAATCTATGGAAAATTCGTATAAAACCAGGTAAACCCTTGGCCTATGGAAAAGTAAAACAAACTCCCTTCATTGGATTGCCTGGTAACCCTGTTTCCAGCTTCGTAACCTTTTGCATATTTTCTTTGCCATTCATAAAAAAAATGCAGGGTAACAATGACTATCAATCTAAAATAATAAAAGTGAAAGCAAATTTTGAATGCAAACGTTCCAAACCAAGGCGTGAGTATGCGCGCGCACGTATCGATCACTCAGAAAGCACACCAGTTGCCAACCTCTATCCTAAACAAGGCTCCGATGTAATGAGTTCCATTGTTTGGGCTGATGGCCTAGTTGAAATTCCAGAAAACAAAACTTTTGAACTAGGTGAGCTGCTCAATTACTATCCTTTAAGTGAGCTAACACGATGAGCAAATTAACCCACATTAACGACAATGGTGACGCTCAAATGGTCGATGTTTCGGATAAAAATAACACTGCTCGTGAAGCCAAAGCTGGTGCGGTTATCCTGATGAAAGCAGAAACACTGGAATTGATTGCTTCTAGTTCTCACAAGAAGGGTGATGTGCTTGCTGTTGCAAGAGTCGCTGGCATTCAGGCTGCAAAAAAATGTTGGGAGCTAATTCCACTTTGCCACCCTCTGATGCTTTCCAAAGTTAGCATTGAACTAACTCCTAACCATGAAAAATCCTGTATTGAAATTATAGCTACAGCGAAACTTAATGGTAAAACAGGAGTTGAAATGGAAGCATTAACTGCAGCTAGCATTGCAGCTCTAACCATTTATGATATGTGCAAAGCAGTTGATCGATTTATGCGGATAGATAACGTTCAATTATTAGAAAAGAAAGGTGGCAAGTCGGGTCATTGGAAACTACAATCATGAATCAAATAATTGACCCCTTTAACCGTCATATTACTTATTTACGAGTCTCAGTAACGGATCATTGTAACTATCGATGTCATTACTGTCGTGACGAAGATCATCAAACACACACTACACGATCTGAAGTCCTTTCTTTTGAAGAAATTGTCAAAATTGTCGGCCTATTTGCCGAACTAGGTGTAACAAAAGTTCGACTCACGGGTGGCGAACCTTTGCTCCGTAAAGATATTCTTGACTTGGCGAGAATGTTAGGAGATATTCCAGGTTTGACTGACATACCTCTTTCAACCAACGCTCACCTTCTGCCATCATTGGCTGGAAAATTAAAAAGTCATGGTATTAATAGGGCCAACATTTCAATTGACTCTCTTATTCCTGAACGTTTTAAAGAGATTACTCGAGATGGTGACTTAGCAAGAGTTATTAAAGGCATCGATGCAGCAATTGCTGCTGGAATGAGTCCCATCAAACTTAATATGGTAGTAATGAAAGGTGTCAATGATGAAGAAATTGAATCAATGATTGATTTTGCAATTGGTCGAGGACTAGATATTCGTTTCATAGAAACCATGCCTATAGGACTTGCTGGAATTGAAGCTCTTGACAGACACTATAGTGAACAAGAAATCCTTGAAAGAGTTTATAAAAAGTATGGTAACAAGCTTATTGCCAAGAACCCTAAACAAACAGACGGTCCTGCAAAAGCCATGCTGATTGAAGGAACAAATACAAGTGTTGCAACAATTTCGGCAGTTTCTAATCATTTTTGTGGTAGCTGCAACCGCGTCAGATTGACAGCCAAAGGAGACTTAATTCTCTGTCTTGGACAGAAAGATTCTGTCTCTCTTCGTGATGCTGTTCGCTCAAAAATGAATGACGCAGAAATCAAGAATTTGATTATAAATGCTATTACAAAAAAACCAGAGAAGCATTTCTTTAGCTCTGATATTGATAATATCAGCAACCGACAAATGGTGGAGATTGGTGGATGAAAATTCTCTACTTTGCTTCACTAAAAGAAAATTTAAACACTGCCCATGACGAAATCAATATTGTATCGCCAGTATCCATTTCATCGATCAAAAAACAACTGATTGAGAAATATGGTGCACAATACTTTCCTGACAATATCATGTGCGCAGTCAATCATGAAATGGCCAATGAAAGCACTAAAGTTTGTGAAAGCGATGAAGTTGCATTTTTCCCACCTGTAACTGGGGGCTAAAGGATTATATGAGTAAAAGTGCAATCAAAATTGGATTTCTTACTGTTTCGGATAGGGCTTCTCGTGGTGTTTATGAAGATATCAGTGGTCCTGCGATGCAAGAGTGGATTTCAAAGGCAGTAACAAGCCCATATGAGGTGGTTACAAGAATTATTGAAGATGAACAGCCTGTAATCGAAAAAACCCTTATCGAAATGAGTGACACTCTCGGTTGTAATCTAATTTTGACCACAGGTGGTACTGGACCAACTACTAGAGATGTGACGCCTGAAGCAACCCAATCAGTTTGTGAGAGAATCTTTGACGGTTTTGCTGAACAGATGAGAATAGTGTCACTTCGTACTGTACCGACTGCCATCCTATCTCGTCAAATTGCTGGCACTAGAGGCAATAGTCTAATTATTAATCTCCCAGGAAAGCCGGTAGCTATTGCTGTATGCCTTAGTGCAGTGTTCTTGGCGGTACCTAAGTGCCTTGAGTTACTAGATAATTCAAAATTGCAAATAAATAGAGATTTTATCGAGAAAGATTTTAGTTAATTTTTTTCCCTAACTTGTAAGCCTCAATTAGTGTTTTACGAACATTAATACTAATTTCAGATGGCTTAAGATATATAGAAGTTAAAGAGATTTGGCCACAACAGAATTCTTTGTCATTACTTTGTTAAAGATAAAAACAATTGTGGCAACTCTTTTGGTAAAGATTCAATTCTGTCAATGACTGAATAATGTGACCCAAAAATATCTGAAATATAATTGTCGGCCCTATTATCCAAACTAATACAATATGGGTACATACCCTTTTGCTGGCATTCTTGAACTGCCTTATGAGTATCCTTTATCAACATTTCAGGATCTTTTACATCAACATCGGATGGCTCACCATCAGTCAAAATTAACATTAGTTTTTTATCACTTTTTTGAAGATCGAGATAATGTGCGCCATGACGAATGGCGGCACCCATTCGTGTTGAATATTCTGCCTTTAGGTTAGCCAGTCTCGCTTTAACAGTATCATCCCAGTGCTCTGAATAACCTTTAATATGGTAATACATTACATGTTCACGAGTATTCGAATTAAACCCAGCAATCGCAAAATTATCACCTAATTGCTCCATTGACCATGCTAGTAAAGATACAGCTTCTTGAGAAAGCTCAAGGATTGTCTGGTTTGTAGCTTCTACAATGTCATTAAGTGACTCCGATAAATCTAACAAAAGAAGTACAGATACACTTCGAGAATCATGCTCAAAATCGGTATTAATTCTAGTGTCAGGTTGTGACCCATTCTTAAGTTCAATAACACTTCGAAGTGCAATATCTAAATCAAGTTCAGAACCCTCCTCTTGGAACCGGAGGCGTTTTTTATTTTGCGGCTTTAAGAGATCTAAAACACGTTTTAATTGCTTTACGAGATCACGATTCTTATCAAGTAATTGATCAATAAAAGTAGCATCAGAATGGGAATGCAACCTCTCATAAACTACTGCCCAATCTGGCTTATAGGATTCATATTTATAGTCCCATTCGTCGTAATAGTGCGGTGGAATAACTGCTTCAATTTTTTGGTTTTCTTTGTCTTCGAATTTCTTTTGAAATATATCATCACCCTCATCACCGTCCTCAATAAAAATCCACATAACTCGATTATCATCACGATAGCTAATCTCAGTATCTGTGAAGAATATATCTGCGAGTGAATCTGAAGCATGACGTGTACTAGCTAAAAAATCTAACCCCAAAGATAAACTATCTTCAGTAGTTGATTCTCCTGTATTCATTAGCTCTTTAAATTTGTTTACAAATTTTAATATTTCAACATTTTTATAGTTATGATTTTCATCAATTAATGCACGACTAAGCATTGAAGCTCGATGCCGAATACAAGACTGAGTTTCTTCATTACAGACACTTTCTCCAATCTTTGGAATCAATTTTTGCCATATGGATTTGAGACCGGGATACTGCTGAATACATAAATATTCCACTCGCGCATCTTCAAAAACCTCAACAAACAATCTTTGATGTGGACTCAGATTATCAGCAACAATCGCAGTGGTGAATTGGTTATGCGCCAACAAGTGTGCTATTAATGCAAAATAGCGCTTCGAGCCATTAATTCCATTTAGTTCGGTATAAATATCAGGCAACCTAATAACGCCATCTTCCAAATAAGGATGAAAATGTTCATGCTGCTCAAAGTCTGGTGAATAAGGTGCATACATAAAATCAGTACCCCACAATGCGAGCTGTAATAAATTAGCACGTCTCTCAATGTCAACAAACAAAACTCCTTTTCTCTGTCGTTGGAAAACTGCACGAGAATCTGATGTTGATAATAAGAAAAAAGCCTCTTGCCGTTCTGGGTGACTTTTAAAATATCTTAAACCGTAATTAATCCATTCATATATTCCTTCATAATCCAGTTGTGAAAGTATTACACCTATCCTAGATAAAAAGGCTCTAAACGATGGAGAGCTATGAGTCACATGGATTCCGTGAACAGAGTATGTAGTTTGTTTTAGTTGGTAACCAATCAGGCTTAAAAACTTTTCAAGTTCATCTTCCTTTGCGTAATTAATAACCTCTATCAAACTAAATATAAAATCAACCAAAAACTCTTTATTTGGGCTTCTGGCAATGGTTTCATAAGAAAAACCAGTGATTGTTTTAATTGAATTCTTTCCAAAATGAGCCCCTACCCAAGGCATAACATTGGCAAAAGCGATCGAAACGCTGTCTCCTTGCCCAATCGTAGCAAAAAATTCAACTCCATCATAATACTCATCCAAAGACTCTTGACTAAGTTTTGAACGAGCAGTGTCTATATGTTTAGAAAATTCTAGATGAACCGACTCAAATGCACATTTTAGATTACGATCATAAGTAGGGTCAGTCATAACAGTGTAACCTGAATTTATCCAAAAATAGCTTCCATAGAGGCATTCATGACTTCCCTAACTTCAGCATCGTCAGTAATAGGCTTTATCAAAGCTATTTGACAAGCGTCTTTTATATCAACACCTTTACTTATCAAAATACCAGCATAATTCAGAAGTCTTGTCGAAGCGCCCTCATCAAGACCGTGTCCGACAAGTTTGCGTGTGGTATTGGCAAATTGAACTAACTTTTTAGCTATTTCAGAATCTACTCCAGACTCATTGCTTACAATAATTGCCTCTATCTCCGGACTTGCAAAATCAAAATCTAGAGCCACAAAGCGTTGTTTGGTGGACTGCTTAAGGTCCTTCATTAATGACTGATAGCCTGGGTTATATGAAATAACCAACTGAAAATCCGGATGCGCTTTTAATAGTTCTCCTTTTTTATCAATCATCAATTCACGACGATGGTCAGTTAATGAATGGATCACAACCATGGTGTCTTGACGAGCTTCTACAACTTCATCAAGATAACAGATTGCACCATGACGAGCAGCAATAGTTAATGGGCCATCTACCCACCTTGTTCCATCAGAATCAAGTAAGAAACGACCAATTAAATCCGAAGCTGTAATATCTTCATTACAAGATACTGTAATAATAGGTTTATCTAATTTGTAAGCCATATGCTCAATAAATCTAGATTTACCACAGCCAGTTGGACCCTTTATCATGACTGGTAGGCGTGAACTGTAAGCAACTTTATAGAGATCAATTTCATTAAATTGCTCTTGATAATAAGGACTCTCAACTACCTTAAACTGACTTATATCAAAATTAGCCATAACTATTCTCCGAATAATCTTTTGTAAAAAATATAAACACTTTCGCTATTTTAATGTTAAAAAACACACATTAGTTGGTACATTAATTTTGCAAAAATAGCAATGATAAGCATAAAAAAATCAAATAGAGACCAGGCACTTGATCTTATGAGAGGAATTGCAATCATAATGATGATAGTGTTTCATTTGATTTATGATCTAAATGAATTTGGTTATACTAATATCCCCCTATCTAACTTTTGGCTTACTAGCTATTGGCGCTACTTAATTGTTTTCTTATTTCTAAATTCAGTAGGAATTAGTCTTGTTATTGCCTACGGTAATGGTTATAGATTAAACAAATTTATGAAACGCCTTTCTTTGCTTGGTCTTGCAGCTCTCTCAGTTTCTATCGGCACCTTCATATTGTTTCCAGATGCTTGGGTCTATTTCGGCATCCTGCATTTAATCTGGACAGGAACATTGATTGCTATCTTTTTTATACAACTTCCTAAAATATCACTATTTATTGCTGCCTTGATATTTCTGTTTGGTTATTTAAATTTAACCGACCTTTCTTTTTTAAGGATTTTATTATCAGATTATTTGCCACTGTCTAGTGTAGATTTTTACCCACTTTTCCCTTGGATTGCATTTATATTTACTGGCATTTATCTAGGTCATAATCCTATATATAAAAAAATATTTTTCATGAAACTACCTTTATTACAACTTATAGGTCAACATTCATTGATTATCTATTTATTACATCAGGTAATACTGTTTTCCTTAGTAGGTGCAATTTACTCCTTATTTAGTCAATAAATTACACCCTCTTCTAGTCATTCTACTTATGAACACCTAGCTTATCTCTCCATCCCGGATAAAGGTTGTCTGCATCTCCTGGGAATGATTCAAATGCTCTTGCAAATTCATGGTGTTCTTTTGCAAACTCAATTGGGTCTGAGCCTGATTTCCAGCACTCATAAGCTTGGCGAAGAGATATCGCTCCAGCTGCAGGGGAATCGATATGGCCATAAGCGCCACCGCCAGAAGTATTGATTACATTACCATGACCCAAATTCTCAAAGAAACCTGGAAGACGCAACGCATTCATACCACCTGAAATTATTGGTGTTGTAGGCTTCATTCCAAACCATTCCTGATGATAAAAAGGGCCATCTACACTGTCTCTTTCAATCATATATGCAATGATTCTATCATCCGCACCACCTTCCATTTTTCCGTACCCCATAGTACCAACATGAATACCAGAAGCTCCCATTAAACGTGAAAGCTTTGCAAGTACAAGCGCTGTATAACCTCTAACGGCTGATGGAGAAGTTACTGCACCATGGCCAGCTCTATGATAATGTAGGTACTGATTTGGATAGTTACGTCGTGCTGTAGTTACCATACCAGGCCCACCAACATACCCATCAACTAGGAAGGCAACATGATGAGCATTCTCGGCAAATGTTTCAAGAATATAATCTGCACGGGCACACATTTCGTGATGATCATCTGCAGTTATATTTGCAGAGAATAATTTTGCTTCACCTGTTTCATCCTGTGCACGTCTCATTGAGTCAGCTACCAAAGGAGTAACATCTTTAATTCTTGCATATACTTGATTTCCTTGTGGTTCATCATTCTTAATAAAGT
>Ga0208879_1002162_pt1 | contig 17675 bp, 13 predicted proteins | sample Knorr_S15_td_Bot_FD_185605 | JGI IMG/M metagenome (GOLD analysis project Ga0208879, IMG submission 185605) | Marine microbial communities from Southern Atlantic Ocean transect - Knorr_S15_td_Bottom_ad_5009_LV_A (SPAdes) (version 2) | ecosystem: Environmental > Aquatic > Marine > Oceanic | place... | reverse complement strand
TCGTAATCCATCGCCGTGATCGTGTTGTCCAACTCGTTGATGGCGTACGCGTGCTTGCCGTCCGGGTGGAAATCAAAATGGCGTGGCCCTGCCCCCGGGTGAAGCTCCACGTCCAGACCCGCCGGGGTCAGCTTGCCCGTAGACGAATTCAGCTCGTACGACTTGATACGGTCCAGACCGAGATCGTTGATGTAGACACGACCGGTCTCCAGATCAAGGTTTGCGGAGTGCGCATGCGGACCTTCCTGCCGATCCGTAACCACACCGGCTCCACCCTTATGCTGAACGAAATCGGACGGCGGGTTGAGGCTGCCGTCGGCGTTGATCGGCAATACGGCGACGCTGCCACCGTTGTAGTTGGCGACCACCGCGTTCCGGCCTTCTGCGTCAACGTTGACGAAGCACGGGCCCGGGCCGTTTGTCGGCTGCCGATTGAGAAAGGTCAGCTCGCCGGTGGATCGGTCCAAAGCAAACGAGCTGAGCGCTCCGCTAACGTTTCCCTCATAGTCATCAATCTCGGTGACGGCGTAGAGATGGGATAGCGATGGATCGAGCGCAACAAAGGACGGGTTTGCCAGTTCCGCGGCCAGTTCCGGCGTGGTCAGCGTCCCCGTATCAGCGTTGAACCGGGCGACCCCGATGCCGAGGCCGTCACGTCGTGTGTAAGCACCGATGAATACCAGGAATTCGTTACCAGCCATGAACATCTCCGTCGAATGCCGGCGCTGTTAATCTGCGCCATTACCTGAGCGATCTTTTCACGACGCTCGTCCGGCGTCATTACCCTCCCCGTTTCACACCCCATTCCCACGCCACTGTCCGTATCAATCTGCGGCGGCGGGTCCCCGGCCGAGGTGGTCGACGTACACCTTCACGGAGTCTTCAAGCGTCCGATTGGTGTCAAAGGTCTGTCTGGTCTCGCTGGCGAACGGCGTGCTGTCCAGCAGCAAGAATATGTCACGAGCGGCCTGATGGAATTTGTCGGTCACGCCTGCCGAGGCGAACGTGGCAGCGATCTCCTCCATCTCGCCGATCCAGCGGCCTGAGTCGAGCGGAAGTCGTGGCACGGCGCGCTTCATGCCGTCGTACGCAGCCGCCTGGCTTGATGCGAGTTCGGCGCCGAGTTCTTTGGTGATCCCGAGCGACTCCGCTGCGATGGCGACCGCGGTCAGGAGGGTGGTCATGCCTTTTGTCATTCCGGCGTAGCACATCTTGACGGAGGTAGCCCGCCCAATCTCATCGCCAACGGGCATTACCTTGATACCTTTGCCGTCCAGTTCCGTTATCGGACCAAGGTCAGGACCGCTGGCATAGAAGCGTGGCGGGGATCCGGGTCGGCCGGGTGCGCTGCCGATGATCCCGGCGTCTGTGTAGGGCGCGCCTGCGGCGGTGATGGATGCGCCGATACGTCGGGTGGTGTCCGGCGCAATAGCGTTGCACTCCACGAACATGGGGGAGGAGCCGCCAGATGATTTCAAGGAGTTGATGGCGGCGGCGATGTCGTTGCCGAAGCCCTCGGCCGCAGACGGCGGCATGATGGAGAGGATGATGTCCGACTCCGAGACCATCAACTCAAGATTGCCGACGTCCCGAATTCCGGCGACTTTGGCCAGGTTACGGGAGTGCTCGCTCCGCCCGTTGAGGCAGCTGATGACGTCGAACCCGCTCTCACGTAGCGCCTGTCCAACGGCGTGCCCCATGTCCCCAACGCCCATGATCGCGACGGTCTTTATCGGCAAGTCTGATTCTCCCGGTGATGTATTGATATCCGGAAGAAGGGTATATGACAGCGCTGTCTGTTGGGGGATGGGGCGAGTGTTGGTTGTGGAGCGTCCTCAGAACGGGCGAGTCACTTGTGCCGTTCTCCCTTCTCCCGGTCGGGAGAGGGCGCAGGGTGAGGGGTGTTGTCGCTTGAAAAGCGGCAATGGCCGAGCGCGTTCTTGCAGCAATCCGGTCCTTCGAGAGCCTCAGGACACTGACGTGGGGGCGGGCGTATTGCCATACGCCCCTACGATGTTCTTGCAGCATCGGGCGGGGCAAGCGCCGCCCCTACGGGGTGCGTACAAGCGTGTTAGCGTTCGTGCTCTCTCGGACACTGATCTGCACCTCAATAGGAGACCACTAATGCAACTCGGCATGATCGGATTGGGCCGCATGGGCGGGAACATGGCCCAACGTCTCCTGCAGTCCGGCCATCAGATCGTCGCCTACGACCGCGACGATGGCACAGTTCAGGCGACAGTTGGGCACGGAGCGACACCGGCAAAAAGTCCGGCCGACCTGGTGTCGCAGCTGAACGCGCCGCGCGCCGTGTGGATCATGCTGCCGTCCGGCGATGTCACCGAGGCCGGGGTCGACGAGTTGCTGGGTCTGTTGTCGCCGGGCGACACAATAATCGACGGCGGCAACTCCAACTACAAAGACTCGATCCGACGCTCTGAGAAAGCAGCGTTGAGCGGGGTCGACTTCCTGGATGCGGGGACAAGTGGCGGCATCTGGGGTCTGCAGGAGGGTTACGCCCTCATGGTGGGCGGCGACAAAGCTGCCTACGAGCGGCTCGAATCGATCTTCCAGTCACTCGCACCGGCGGCGGATCGTGGCGTCGGGCGGGTCGGGCCGAGCGGGGCCGGTCATTTCACGAAAATGATCCACAACGGCATCGAGTACGGAATGATGCAGGCCTACGCAGAGGGATTCGAGATCCTGGCTGCGAAGTCGGAGCTCGCAGAAGACCTGGAGCAGATCTCAAAGATATGGCAGCACGGCTCGGTCGTTCGCTCATGGTTGCTCGATCTGGCAGTTGCCGCGCTTGAGGAAGACGGCGACCTGTCTGAGCTGACCTCATACGTGGACGACTCAGGCGAGGGCCGCTGGACCGTCCAGGAGTCGATCGATCTCGGTGTGCCGGCTCCCGTGATCACGGCGTCTTTACAAGCGCGCTTCCGCTCCCGACAGGCGAACCCGTTTGGCGGTCGAATGCTGGCGGCGTTGCGAAACCAGTTCGGCGGACACGCCGTCCATAAAGCCGAATGACAGAAACACAGAGCACCGACTCCACAACGGTCGTCATTTTTGGAATCACGGGCGATCTTGCGGCGCGCAAGTTGCTGCCTGCGCTGTTCAACCTGGCCTGTCTGGGACGACTCCCAAAGTCCACGCGTATCGTCGGTTTCGCGCGCCGGGAGCGAGAAGTCGAAGAGGTGCGGGAGCTGCTTCGCGTGGGCGTTGAGGCCGAAGGGGGCATGGACGGCAATCTTGTGCAGTGGGACGATTTCTCCCGGAACATCTCCTACATCTCAGGCGATCTCACGAACACCGACGACTACCGAAAGCTGGACGCTCACTTGAAGGTGCTTGAGGGATCGGGATCTTCCGGACGGGTCTACTACCTGTCGGTCGCTCCAAGCCTCTACGACCGCTGCGTGACGGAGCTCGGCGCTGCCGGCATGTCGCAGGAGAGCGGCGACGACTGGCGACGTGTCGTGATCGAGAAGCCGTTCGGCCACGATGCCGCATCGGCCGCAGCGCTGGACCGGGACGTGCAGGCCGTTTTCGACGAGAGCCAGGTGTACCGGATCGATCATTACGTTGGCAAAGAGACGGTCCAGAACCTGCTCTATTTCCGGTTCCTGAACTCCATCTTTGAGCCGATCTGGAACCGGAACTACATCGAATCCGTGCAGATATCGGCTCTGGAAGTGGTTGGTGTAGAAGGCCGGGTCGATTTCTACGACGAGACCGGCGTCGTGAGGGACATGTTCCAGAACCACCTGTTGCAGGTGCTAGCGATGGTGGCGATGGAGCCGCCAAACTCCATCGATGCGGACGCGCTGCGCAACGAGAAGACGAAGGTGTTGCAGGCGATCGCCACACCTGAACCGAAGCACGCCGTCCGCGCCCAGTACGAGGGCTACACGTCGCTTCCGGGAGTGGCGCCGGGATCGACGACGGCGACGTATGCGGCGATGATGCTGCACATCGACAACTGGCGCTGGCAGGGCGTCCCGTTCTTCCTGCGAAGCGGCAAGGCGCTGTCCACCAAATCAACCGTTGTCGTGATCCAGTTCCGGGAGCCGCCGCACCTGCTTATGGGTGCGAACGGAGACGCCGGCGCGGCAAGCATCGAGCCGAATATTCTCGCTCTTCGACTCCAGCCGGACGAGGGGATCCATCTGCGATTCATGTCGAAGGTACCGGGCGGCGGAACGGCGACGCGGCCGGTCGACATGCATTTCAACTACGACGACTCTTTCGAAGGCCAGACGATCCCAGACGCGTACGTACAGCTACTGGACGACGTGCTGCGTGGCGATCCGTCGCTCTTCACCCGCTCGGACAACATCCACGCCGCATGGGCCGTGGTGGACCCGCTGCTTGAGGCGTGGTCCAAAGAGGATGCGCCGCCGCCTGCTTTGTACAGGGTTGGTTCAGACGGGCCTACACAGTCGGACGCAATGCTGGCAAACGAGGGCCAGAGCTGGCGGGCCGGTTAGGCGACAACCCGTAGGAGCGGCACTTGCTCCGGCCGTTCCGCGTCCTGAGGCTCTCGAAGGACCGGATTTAAAAGGGCGCGCGCACTCATCATGTAGCTCTCCGAGCGGTGCACTGCGGCGTGACAAACGATTATGACGGATATCGTCTAGGATGCCGGCACGGGAGACGATTTCTCACGTATAAGACCGGAGGATAGAGATGGCACGGTATTTAATTCAGGTTTCTTACACAGGGGAGTCTTGGGCGGCACAGATCGAGAATCCAACGAATCGTTTGGAAGCAGTGGGAGAGATGTTGGCTCCGGCGGGGATCACGTTTGTGGACGCGTACTACGCATTTGGCGAGTTCGACATCGTCGCTATCATCGAAGGGCCGGACAACGTGAGCACAGCAGCGGCGCTTATCAAAGTCGCAGCAGGGGGGGCCACCTCCAAGATCCAGACGACGGTTCTGATGAGTGCGGAGGAAGGCCTCGAGGCTGTGACCCGGGCCGGGTCTATTGGCTATCGCCCCGCCGGTTCCTGAGCGAAATCTCATAGGACAGACCCGAGTGAACAGCGGCGAACGGAGCACATCGGCATCTGTCGATGCCCTCTTTTCTTTTTGGTCATCCCGGTAATATGACGGATCGGATCAAGCGTATGGATTGGGAGGCATCAACATGGCTGGAATCGTCGAAGGCAAAGTCGCCCTGGTAACTGGCGCTGGGTCGGGCATCGGCCGCGCAACCGCGCTCGAGTTCGCGCGGCAGGGCGCACGCGTTGTGGCAGCGGATATCGTCACGGAGTCTGCGGTCGAGACGGCACGGCTCATTCAGGCTGAAGGCGGCGAGGCGGCTTCCGTACACGTGGACGTGACGGATGAAGCAGCGGTGGCTGCGATGGTTGAGTTCACGGTTTCGGAGTACGGCCGGCTTGACTGTGCCCACAACAACGCCGGCATTCTTGGCCCGCTTTCGGACATCGCCAACTACCCGCGTGAGGAGTACGACCGCGTTATGGCGGTGAACGTGACCGGAACCTGGCTATGCCTGCAAGCTGAGGTACGACAGATGCTGACGCAGGAACCACCTGTGGGCGGCCACACCATCGTCAACACAGCGTCTGTCGCGGGGTTGGTGACCAACCACACCATCCCGGCGTACACGGTAAGCAAGCACGCCGTGGTCGGGCTTACGTCATCGGCCGCGCAATCCTACGGAAACCAGGGAATCAGGGTGAACGCAGTCTGCCCCGGGACAATAGAAACGGCGATGTCACTGCCATTCCGCTCTGAATCGGCCGCCCCCAGTCCAACCCGGATCCGACAGGCGATAGATCGCAACGGCCTGCCGGAGGACGTAGCCACGCTCGTCGTGTGGCTGTCCTCCTCCGCGTCGTCATTCATCACCGGCACGCCGGTGCGAGTTGATGGAGGCGCGCTGTCGTAAGGGCGGGGCTTGCTTCGCCCGATGAGATCTGATCGATCTAAATCACGTTGGCGTCTTGGCGACGTCGGGTCGACACCCCCTCACCCCTGCCCTCTCCCGCGGAGGGGAGAGGGGGGTTCCGTTGGAACCGGTCACAGACCCGCCCTAGCCCGTCACCTCAAACACCCAGATCTGCATGAGGGCGTCCGGTATCCCTTTGGGCATGGTCTGGACTGGCTCGGTGGCTTCGGTCAGCTTCCACAGGCCGGCGCTTTCGAGTTCGGCTTCCTTCGCTACGAACCCAGCCGGCTCTCGATAGTCAGGCCGCATCGAGTAGATAACGTGGCCTCCGGGTTTCGTTATCCGGACCATCTCGTCGAGTGAAGATGCCGGGGCATGCCCGAGGGTCAGGACGCCGACGCATGTCACGGCGTCGAACGAGTCCGATTCATAGTCCAGCTTCTTGCCAAGCTCCATCTGCCGGAGATCGTGGTAGACGTTTTTAAGCCGCGCCTGTGCCAGCATCTCTGGCGAGAAATCGAACCCGGTCAGATCGGTGTAGCCGACCTCTGACAACAACTGGCCTACGAGTCCGGTGCCGACTCCCGCATCCAGGATTCGGCCGGTCGTTGGCACATGTTTCTGCACCACCTCAGCCGTCCTTCGGGGAGCGGACCAGCCGTAGTTGTCTTCCATTTCGGCTTCGTATGAGGCTGACCAGGTGTCGTAACGCTTAATCAGCTGTTCGGAGCTGGTAGAAGAGTACACCCACTCCACGCCGCCCTGACCGGGTGCTGGGGCGTCGGTATCCGAGCTCATAATTCCCACCAATTCTGATTCGAATCTGACGAATCTCAAAACAAAAGGGGCGTCCCGGCCATAACCGGAACGCCCCTTTCTTCAAGGCCCAAATAACGGCCCCATTGGGGCTACTTCAGGAGGTCCGGGTACATGGAGAACTCCATCTGCTGCGTCGTGATCGTCTCGATCAGTACACAGGTACCTTCGCTGTTTAGCTGCTGCGCCTTCTTGATCGCCGGGCCGACATCTTCGGGCTTCTCGACACGGATGCCGGTGGCCCCGAGGCCTTCTGCGATCTTGACGTAGTCGCCACCCTGGTTGCCTGCGCCAAACTCTTCCATGGCGGTCGGCTGGTGGTGGTTGTAGCCGCCCATCGTGCTGTTGTTCAGCACAACGGTCGTGATCGGGTTGCCGGACCGAACTGCGGTCTCGATGTCCAGGCCGGACATGCCGAAAGCGGCGTCGCCCATGATGTTCATGCAGAACTTGGACGGGTCAGCGATCTTGGCGCCGATCATCAGGGGGATGCCGTACCCGAGGTGGGTGGTCTTGCCCCAACCGATGTACCCAAATGGAACGGTGGCCGTGTAGAACGGCATGACCTCGTCACGCGGGTGGCCGGCGTCGTGGGTCGCCACGGTGTTCTTGTGATCCACGACTGCGTTGATCTCCGCGACGACCCGGTACGGGTTCATCGGGGTGCCTGCGGTCGCCAGCTTCGGCGCCCATTCGGCCTTCCACTCCGCCCATACGGCGGCGACGCGGTCGGCGGTGGCGGTGTCGCCCCTCCGGCCGTTCTCGCCGATAGAAGCCTTGACCTCTTCGATCATGGCCTGCAGCACCAGCCTGGCGTCGCCGACGATGCCGAGGTCGATGGCGTAGTCCTTGTTGATGTCCTCGTCCGAAATGGTCGAGTGGATCAGGAACTTGCCGTCCGGGATTTCAATTCCGAATCCGGTTCGGGTGAGGCCGGTGCCAACGCAGAACATGGTGTCCGAGTCGCCGAGCCACTTCCAGACGGGCTTCTGTGCGGTGCGGCCAGCCGATCCCAGGGCCAGCGGGTGGCTGTCCGGGAACGCGCTCTTGGCCTGCATGGTGGTCATGACCGGGATCTGGGTTAGCTCTGCAAGTTCCATCAGTTCTTCCGTCGCGCCGGCATAGAGCACGCCCTGCCCTGCCCAGATGGCCGGGTTGGAAGCGGAAAGAAGCTGTTTCACGGCGTCCTTGATGTCGGACTGGTTCGGCGCCGACTTGATGGTCGAAGTGGGCTTGTAGTCCATGTACTCTTCCGGCACTTCCTGGCCGAGCACATCGCCGTTCAACTGGAGCAGAGTCGGGCCTGGCCGGCCGTTGCGGGCGACGTGGAATACACGTCGAACCTGCTGGGAGGTTCGCTCGATGCGATTGACGTCCAGCGCAAGTTTCGTAATGTGCTCGTAGTTCTCCGGGGCGGAAAAACCGGGGAATACGTCCTCGCGGAATGTGCCGTGGCCGCCGGGCATGTAGACGAGGGGGACGGCGTCACCGAAGGCCTGCGCGATTCCGGCGAACGAGTTCTCGACGCCGGGTCCACCCTGGGAGGCGAACACGCCGATCTTGCCTTTTGAGGCGAGCTGGCGGCTGTATGCATCCGCCGCCTGGATTCCGCCGCGTTCCTGCCGGAAAACGATCGGCCGGATGCCTGCCTTGGCGACCGACTCGATAAGCGGGTTGGCCGGGAAGCACGCCATCCACTCGACGCCTTCTTTTTTCATGCATTGAGCTACAAAGTCGAAGCCGTTCATCGCTGGAAGACCCTCCGTCCTCAGACGTGTAGTGCGTTTTGGTCAGTCATATACCGGGACTCGTGTTGCCGTGGGCCGGTGCGAGATCGTCGATTCTCGTTGCGCCATCTCGGTAATCCCCGGGCTGGTTGGGCTGGCGCATTGTACCGCCGAAGGGTTGCCCGCGCCGGTGGCATTCTTCAAGCAGCGCGGGCATTACGGCAGCGTTGTCCGGATTATTCATGCCCCGATGGCGTTAGCATGTCGGTCTGAGCGGAATATCAGACACCAGCCTGATCATTAATTTAACGATATCGATGCCATATTTGCGGATGCTCAGATGAACTCAGGGGTGAACGTAATCGAAGCAACGTTGGAACTGGAAGACGGCTCTACCCTTCCATACAAGGCGTGGGGCGAGCCGGGAGATCGACCCGTGGTGTTGCTTAGCCCCCCTAATGTCGATCCCGGACCGTTGCACACGCTCGCCGGACGACTCTCTTCAGACTTCTTTGTCGAGCTGGTTCCGCTCCCCGGAGACAAACGAGGCGGGGATTGGACTTCGGCGGCGCTTGATAAAATTGGCGCGCACGCACTTGTCGTCGGGTACGGCCAATCGTGCCGCGCGGCGTTCGTTTCGACACGTCTTCGGAAGGTGAAGGCTCTCGCCGTCATAGACGCCAGCCTGCCACATCCAGACACAGACACCCCCGGCGTATCCACACTGATCATCCGCGGGCGACAGGCGGAACGCTTCACGCACGAGGCCGCGGTGTCGTTGATGAATCGACTTCCCGGGTCAAGGCTTTACGAGCTGGAAGACTGCGCCGACGATCCGGCCATCGAGGCTCCTGACGCGCTTGAAACGGCGATCCGGTGGTTTATGGACCACCTGCCAGAAGACGGCCCGGTTGAGTTTCCAGAAGCGAACCCAGACGCGAAACCGGGCGATTTGCCGAACATATCAGGGGACTAATCAGGCGTATAAGCGCACGGCTACACGGTTATCGACTGGATATCGCGGTTGCCGGTAGAGTCGTACTACGCTAACTTTTTGGCACGACGAAACCGGCGACCAGAAAGACTCTACTCAACGATACCCATGGAGCGACTTGTATGGTCACCTCAGCGGCCATCATCGAGCTAGACGCCGCCATCGAGATGCGTGATGGCGTGACGCTTTACGCAGACATCTATCGCCCGAATGTCGATGGCGAGTGTCCGGTGATCCTCCAGCGAACTCCCTACAACAAGAGGGTCGCGCCCGCAGTCAACGTGCTCATGGCCGTCGAGCGAGGGTATGCGGTCGTCATGCAGGACGTCCGAGGGCGGTTCCAGTCTGAAGGCACCTTCGACACCTTCGCCAACGAGGCGCACGACGGGTACGACACGGTCGAGTGGCTCGCAGAGCAGTCCTGGTGCAGCGGCAAGATCGGGATGGTCGGCAGCTCGTACGTTGGGGCAACCCAGTGGCTTGCGGCGTCTGAACAGCCTCCACATCTGACTGCGATCTTCCCGCGCATAACGGCTTCCGACTACCACGAGGGCTGGACCTATCAGGGCGGCGTGTTCCAGCTTGGATTCAACGTGTCGTGGGGCATCAGGCTGGCGGCGGATAGCGCCTATCACCTGGGCGCGGACCTTGGCCTCTCGGATGAACGAGTCGCCGAGCTGGCGCGCACCGTAGACGACGTGGAGAGCGCCTTCTGGACGCTCCCACTCGATCAACAGGAGCACATGAGCGCACAGACATCGCCCTACTTCTTCGACTGGCTGAACCACCCGGCGGACGACGGTTACTGGTCTCGCGTCCGCATCGAGGACAAGCACAACGATATCCAGACCCCGGCCTACAACCTGGGCGGCTGGTACGACATTTTCCTGATGGGAACGCTGCGCAACTACGTCAACATGCGCGAAAAAGCCGGTTCCAAAGAAGCGGCTAACGGCCAGAAGTTGATCATCGGCCCGTGGAGCCACTCGACGATCGGCCAGAACGTGGTCGGAAACGAAGACTTCAAACACCAGGCCACGGCGACCGGTGTGAACCTGGATCAACTGACCTTGCGCTGGTACGACCACTGGCTAAAGGGCGAAGACAACGGCATCGCAGACGAGCCGCCGGTCAAGATCTTTGTGATGGGCGAGAACGTGTGGCGGGACGAGGATGAGTGGCCCCTGGCACGCGCTCAAAGGACCCGGTACTACCTGCACAGCAACGGCCGCGCGCACTCCCCGAGCGAGCACGGGGTGCTGTCCATCGATGCCCCTGAAGAAGAACGCCCGGACGTGTATTTATACGACCCCCAGGCGCCGGTGTTGACCCTTGGCGGCCCGTTGTGCTGTGGCGGAGGCCCGCTCCCGGACGGTCCAAAGAACCACGCCGAGAAAGAGGAACGGGCAGACATACTCGTTTACTCAACGCCCGAACTGGAGCAGGACGTGGAGGTCACCGGGCCGGTGACGGTCTCACTCTGGGCGTCCACATCTGCCGCAGACACGGACTTCACCGGCATGCTGCTGGATGTTCGCCCATGCGGTTGCGCGGTCAACCTCACGGACGGAATTGTGTGTGCCCGTTACCAGGACTCCCGCAAACGCCCGCATTACATCGATCCCAATCTGCCGAAGCGGTTCGATATCGACCTTGTGGCGACGAGCAACGTGTTCAAAAAAGGGCACCGCATCCGGCTGGAGATATCGTCGTCCAACTTCCCGCGCTTCGCCCGCAACCTGAACACCGGCCTGTGGGCGGATAGTGACCAGATAGCGGTGGCGACGAATACCGTGTTCCACGACTCTCAGCACGAGAGTTACGTGGAGTTGGACATCATCCCCAGATAGCCAGACCAGATGACTCTGGACTTTGTTTGGGATTGACCCAGCACACGATCTAGTCGCCCGTTCGTGGCGCTGTCTCGGCAGGAAAATTTCGTCCTGGAGTGTCACGACCGGGCCTTCACGAAAACTTCTATTCAGGCGTAGTCTTTTCGCCTGAATGAGCGAATCCTTGGACGAGCCCAAGCAAGAGCACGCGGAACCGGCCGCGGATTCGCGCGTCTCAAAAGAGATCCCTTTGGCCGTCGCCATCACGCCGCAAAGGCGCGGAGGCATTCTCGACGCATTTCAGGTCCGTAGCTTCCGATTTCAGTGGCCGTCCGATGGGCTGACGATCTGGGCCTTCGAGATGGAGACGCTGGTCCTCGGCTGGTACATCCTGACCGCCACGGACTCGCCGGCACTTGTCGGGCTGATCGGGACGCTTCGTTTCGGCGGCACGCTATTTGGGCCTATATACGGTGCGCTCACAGACAAGTTCAATCGTCGGGTACTGCTCATAACGGACCGAGCTGTGCTGGCCGTGATCGCTCTCGGGTTCACCGCCCTGGCGTTGTCCGGGGCTCTCCAGCCCTGGCACGCGTTCGTGCTCGCCTTCCTGACCGGCATTGTTCGTAACCTCGACAACGTCGTGAGGCAGGCCCTCCTTGCCGACGTAATGCCGGCGCGATCCCTTTCCAACGCCCTGGCGCTCAGTCGTGGTGTGATGGACATGTCACGAATCACCGGCGCGCTGCTCGGTGGCGCCCTGTTGAGCGCCCTCGGGATCGGCGAGGCGTACGTCGCCGTGGTGTTGCTGTACGCCGGGAGCAGTTTGATATCGGTGGGCGTTGTACTCAAATCTCAGACGGTAAAGATGGAAGACTCCGGGTGGCTGGCGAACTTGAAAGACGGCGTCAGCTACATGCGGCATGATCCGGCCATTCTCGGGCCGCTTGTGCTGGCGTTCCTGGTGAACCTGACGCTGTTCCCGATGGTCAACGGGCTCATGCCGGTGGTGGCGCGCGAGATCTTTGACAAGGGTCCAAACGGGCAAGCGGTGATGCAGACGGCGGCGGGCATCGGGGCGCTTATCGGGTCGATCTGGCTGGCATGGCACGCAAGCTCGGCGGCGCCGATGCGGCGGATGATGATCGGGATAGTGCTCTGGCACGCCAGCATGCTGGTGTTCGCCGCGATGGGCTGGTGGCTGGCAGCGCTGGCGACGCTCGTGGTGTACGGAACGACGCAGAGCCTGGCGATGATCTCGATGTCGACGACGCTGCTGCACGCCTCGCCAGTGGAGTACCGGGGACGGGTGATGGGCGTCCGTTCGCTGGCCGTTTACGGGCTGCCGATGGGGCTGATCATCAGCGGCGTGATCGCAGAGTGGCTGGGCATCCGCACGGCGCTTGCGATCAACTCGGTCGTGGGACTGGGCGGCACGGTACTGGCGGCCGTTATCTGGCGCGGGTTGTGGGCGAAATAAAGGGTCCTATCACAGCAACCCGTAGGGGGCGGATAGTCATTCACCCCTACAAGGTGTTTCTGAACTACACACCTTCTCGGGGCCAGCGCGGCTCTCCCCGATCGCCATGTCGCTGCCGGGCCTCGAGCTGACTACGATTCCCGTACTCTCCGCGCATTACCGCCAGCCGCGCGCCGCGTGAGCCGAGCATGAATCGATGGACTAAGAATCCGGCGACGGTAGCGACGAGGCTGATGATGATTACCGGATCGCGATTGGCGATGTATTCGGCATTGAACGCGCCTTCTGCTATGCCGTTGCCGAGTTCGTTCCCGGCGATCACGAGGATCAGCGCCCCGATCCACCACTCAACAAACGATGTCTTATCGCCTGACCAGCCCCAGTACCAGCGGATGTAGACGTACACCATCGCCGCGCCAGCGACGAGGCCGCCGGAGTAGTGGAACAGTGTCAACTGCCAGTCGGCCATCGCGTCGTTGACGACAACACCCGGGTAGACGCCAACAAATCCCACCTGGAGATCAACCGGCGACACTCCCGTGATCACCGCCACCAACACGCGTATCGCCTCATGCAGCACGATCGGCGCGATGAAAAAGAGCGCGACCGCGAGGACGACCGTGAAGGCCCGGAGCAGCCCGGATCGTAAACGCTTTCCCTCGGATTGTTCAGGGGTGTCCTGCATGGCGGGCAGACTAACGGTCGCGGGTGGCGTCGGTACATCGTTCATGCGATGAGTTACGACCCGCGTGCGGGAAGTGTTTGGTTTAGCGGCTGTCAGAACCGGTCGGTGCCCTGAGTTGCCCCGTCATTCCCGAGTAGTCGGGAATCCAGTACGTCGGTGCTGGGTTCACACCGGCTTGATAGTAATCACGGCGTTTCCTGGATTCCCACCTGCGTGGGAATGACGCGTTTACGTGGAGAGAGCGCAGACGCCCTAGTCGTCTTCCAGCGTTGAGATGTCGCCTTCTGGAAGGCCCAGTTCTCGCGCCTTCAACAGCCGGCGCATGATCTTGCCGGAGCGCGTCTTTGGCAGCGAGTCGATGAACTCCATCTGGCGTGGCGCTACGGCCGCGGACAATTTTGTTCGGACAAATCGCATGATGTCGCGTCGTAGAGCGTCCGTCTGCTCGACACCCGGCCGGGTCGCCACAAAGGCCTTTACGACCTCCATCGCGATGTCGTCCGGCACGCCGATAACCCCCGCCTCAACGACGTCCGGGTGCTCGATAAGCGCGCTCTCGACCTCAAACGGTCCAACAAGGTGTCCTGCGGTGTTGATCACGTCGTCGGATCGGCCCTGGAACCAGAAGTAGCCGTCCTCGTCCATCTGCGCCTGGTCGCCGGTGATGTACCAGCCCTTCTTGTACTTGGAGTTGTACATCTCAGAGTTGTTCCAGTAGGCGTGGAACTGTGAAGGCCATCCCGGCTTCACCGCAAGTAGGCCGTCTTCTCCGGGCGGGAGAAGGTTGTACTCGGCGTCCAGGATGCCCATCTCAATGCCCGGGATCGGCTTGCCCATCGAGCCGGGTCGGACCTCCATTGAGGCGTAGTTGGCGCACATGATTGCGCCCGTCTCGGTTTGCCACCAGTTGTCGTGAATGGCCTGGTTGAACATTTCGTTGCCCCAGACAACCGCCTCCGGATTGAGCGGCTCTCCGACCGATGCGATAAAGCGCAATGTGGACAGGTCGTGGCTCTTGACCGGCTCTTCTCCGGCGCGCATCAGCATGCGGATGGCGGTCGGCGCCGTGTACCAGACACTGACCTTGTACTTGTCGATCAGGTCGTACCAGTTGTTTGCGCTGAACCCGCCTTCATAGATCAGGTTCGTCACGCCGTTCGTCCACGGCGCCATCATCCCGTACGACGTGCCGGTGACCCATCCCGGGTCCGCGGTACAGAAGTAGATGTCGTCAAAATGCAGGTCAAGCGCCCACTTGCCGGTGGCGTACTGCTGGACGGCGGCCAGGTGACGGTGCACTGCTCCTTTTGGCTTGCCAGTTGTGCCCGAGGTGTAGTGCATGATCGAGTAGTCGTACATCGATGTTGAGACGATTCCAAAGTCATCTGATGCGTCCGCCATCAGCTCTTCGTACGACAGGTCGCCATCGGCCAGGTAATCGCTCGACCGACTGTCCTTGTTGACGACGACGATGTGCTTGACGTCCGGGCATTCCGGTAGAATTCCGGCGACTTTCTTACGCAATTCTGGCTGGGTCAGGAAGATCATTGCGCCGGAGTCCTGCAGCCGGTCTCGGACAGGCTCGGGGCCGAACGCCGAGAAGAGCGGGCCGACCACGCCGCCGGCCTTAAGGGTCCCGAAGAACGCGAAGTACAGTTCCGGCAATCGGTCCATGAAGATGAAGACGCGGTCGCCGCGTTCAAGTCCCAGATCCGTTACGACGTTGGCCCAGCGGTTTGTCTGGGCCTTCATCTCGGCAAAGGTGTACAACTCTTCTTCGCCGTTTTTGCCGGCCCAGATCATCGCCACCTTATCGCCGTGACCGTGGGCGACGTGCCGGTCGATCGCCTCGTACGCCTTGTTCAAGCCTCCGTCAGGCAGCCAGTCCAGTTCGGCGTACATATCGGTCCACTCGAAGCCCTTTGCCGCTTCGTCGCGGTCGATCAGGTTCGGCGTGACCGCCATCTCTGAGATCGGGGCCTTCAAAATGGGGTCGAACGGCACTGGGATTCCTCCGTGAAGCAATTTGGCGGCTGGGGTGAGGGTCGAATCAGGCCCGGTGATGTTACATACGCTGGCGGACCATGAGGATACCGGAGGTTGGAGCCTCCGGCAAAAGTGGTCCCGCGTTGACCCGCCTCAGGCGCCGATACATAATCGGGCCTCCAGAGTCACCAGATCGCGCCCCGGCCCATCTACTGGAGCGGCCGAACCGGGCTAATTGCCAGATTCACCAACCACAGAGGAGCCATTCAGACTTGTCTGACGAGAATCCCATCCTGCTCGAACACGATGGCTCAGTCGCCATCGTGACGCTCAACCGTCCGCACGCCATGAACGCCCTCAGTCGCCAGCTCTTCACCGAGTTGTACGACACGATGGACAAACTTGACGAAGACGACGAAACCTCGGTAATCGTCGTCACCGGCGCCGGCGACCGCGCTTTCTCGGCCGGAGCGGACATCAAAGAGATGGCCCGGCTTGCGGCACAGGACGTGCCCCCGCCCTCCAGCAATTTCTCGGAGCATTCCTGGCGCTTCGCTACCGGCCGCAAGCCGCGTATCGGCGCATTAAACGGCCTTTGCTACGGCGGCGGCGGCGTGCTTTCGACATCGTTCGACATCCGCGTCGGCTGCGACAAGACCCGGTTCCGCTTCCTCGCGGTCACCTACGGCCGCATTAACAACACGTGGCTGCTGCCGACAATCGTCGGGTTGCCGATGGCGCGCGAGTACCTGCTCACGGGCCGTGTGGTTGAGCCGGACGAGGCGCTGGCCGCCGGACTCCTGAACCACCTTGTCCCGCAGGACCAGGTGCTTACAAAAGCGGTAGAGATCGCCCAGGACATCGCAAAGAACGACCAGCGCATGGTGCAGGGCGCCAAACGCCTGATCGACGGCAACATCGGCCGGAGCTGGCGGGCACAATTCGAGGAAGAGCTCGACGAGCAGAAGGAAAAATTGGCGCCGACCCCGGTGCTCGAAGGCTTCAAGTCCTTCATCGATCGTAAAGGGACTGGTTAGCCCCCGCTCCTGAAGCGGCATGGCAAATAAAAAACGGCCGGACTACACCGGGGCACACGATGCGTGCAACCCCGGCAAGTCCGACCGTAATTGTGCTAACGGTTTCTGGCGCTAAGCCCTATGCAGGGCTCGCCCCGGCTACCTTGTCGTCATCACCGGAACCGATCCGGAAGGTCCCGACGGCCTTTTTCAAGCTCTGCGCCATGTCCGCAAGGGTCTCAGACGAGGCGACCACCTCTTCAACCTGGGCGCTCATCTCCTCCGCTCCCGCAGATGCCTCTTGCGCCGAGGCCGTGGTCTGATCGGTTACGGCGGCGATGCTACTCATTGCGTGCTCCACGCTCGCGCTGGAATCACGCATCTGCTCCGCTGAGGCCGCGTTTTTTCCCGAGATTCTGGCGACCGATTCAACGGTACTCACCATCTCGTCACCGGACGCACTCACCTGCTCGGCACCGGCCGAGATCTGCTCGATCTGGCCGGTAACCTCTGTGACCGAGTCAATGATCTGTTGCAGGGCTCCGGCGGCCTTCTCGGCACGTTCGACGCCTTCTGAGACCTGCTGCGTGCCTTCATCTGTGGCTTTCATGGAGTCCTGGACCCCGGTCTGCACGACTTCGATCAAGCCGGCGATCTCTTTCGTCGCCCCCGTGACACGCTCTGCAAGCTGCCGAACTTCGTCAGCCACGACTGCGAAACCACGGCCCTGATCACCCGCCCGGGCCGCTTCGATAGCCGCGTTAAGGGCCAACAGGTTGGTCTGGTCAGCAATTTCATCAATCACGCCAATGATCTTGCCGATTTCGGCCGACTGTGTGCCCAGTTCAGATACCGTTGCCGAAACGCTTCCAACGGCACGTTCAATGCTCCGGATGCCCTCGATGGTGTCCCGCATCATCTCCTGACCATTCCTGGCAGCCTCGTTCACATCGCTGGCGCTGTTTGCGGCGACCTGCGCGTTCTGGGCCACGCTCTCAGCAGACTCCGAGACCTGTTTGACAATGTCAATCGCTTGTGAAACCTGCTCTTGCTGTTCCGCGCTTCCGGTGGCGATTTCGGCGACCGCCGCAATGAACTCAGCCAGGGAGCCCTGTGTCTGCTCCACTGTACGAGCCTGCTCATCCGCGCCCGTCGCGACTTTCTGACTGGTGGCAGCGATGCCCTGAGTTGCTTCACCAGCTTGCGTTGCAGCGTC
>Ga0208879_1002159_pt1 | contig 17691 bp, 21 predicted proteins | sample Knorr_S15_td_Bot_FD_185605 | JGI IMG/M metagenome (GOLD analysis project Ga0208879, IMG submission 185605) | Marine microbial communities from Southern Atlantic Ocean transect - Knorr_S15_td_Bottom_ad_5009_LV_A (SPAdes) (version 2) | ecosystem: Environmental > Aquatic > Marine > Oceanic | place... | reverse complement strand
CGCTCCCGATACCCATTTCCAACGTCAAGACCGTACCACCCTGCTGAAGTGTCAGGCCTGTGGTGCGACGCGCCCAGTCAAACTCTAGTGCGTCCAAACCCTAACGATAGGATTCTGCGGATGCACGGCGAGGAGCAAGCAAAGAGGAGACTGCGATTGAAGCAATACTGTACCCCTATTAAGCAGTAAAGAACAGAGAGTCTCAGATAAGCGTTTGCGACTCGCTTAAACAAGTCGAACTAGCGTCCAACCCAGGCATTAGGATTCTGCGGACGCACGCGCGACCACAACAATTCAAATTCAGGTTCGGCTTTCAGATTAGGTTTGCTTGATCCAATTATTCGTGGTAGTATCACGGAAGAACCAATTATCGCTGTTCACCGGATACTCTAACCATTCAATGCCATCTTCCCTGACCTCCCCTCTCAGGTTGGTAAGTGGCGCTACCGTCGGAACTTGTGTGGTCACGCCGCCCGCTTGAACGGCCGGGATTGTCTTTTGACTTGAGGTAATGGTCGCCTGTCTGCCGAAGGTCTGCACCTTGTTGGTTTCAACGACCGGTCTTCCTCCCGTTCCGGTTGATGAAATCAAGCCATTAACCAGATTAATCGCCTCTTCAATTCTTGATATGTCGACGGGAACCCCCTCGAGTACAGATCTTCGAAAGACCATGAAATGCTTCGCACCACCTGATGTTTCAAAGCCGATATACATCTCTTTACTGATTGAATAGACAATGACAAATATCAGCGCTAAACCCATCCCCAAATAGAACAAATATATCGAATCGATTCCGGCTAGTTCTCCGATATCCATAAGGGACAGCCACAGCACAAAGCCAGCAATGGTGGAAACCACCGAGGCGACGAGATAGCCGATTGGTTTCCGATAACCTCCGATGAATGCTCCAACCGACGTCAATGCAGCGGTAACCTGGTCCATCCCACTCAGACTGGTGGAGCGGAAACTGATTGCCCCGCCGGTGACCTTCACCGATGAAATAGGCTCCAAGCCGAGCATTGTAAGTATCATCGCGTAAATACCCGGTTGTCTACCCTCGATGAGAATATGCGCTCCTGAATGCCCAGTATAATCGATTTGGAAAGTTTTCAGGACCAAGGGTGCAGAACTCGACATGAAACTCCATCACCTGTAATTGAAATATAGTTTCTCATGCAAATCAGTTATTATTTCAGTGGCCGAACCAGGCAACGCGTAAATTCATCATTACCCTAGGCAAACCTCTTCCTCCCGAAGGCCGAACTTCGTAAAGATACGTAGTGGCCTTCGGTGGCCTTCACGTGGGAACCCTATTAATGAAGCAAGTACACGAGAGTATATGATAGGACTACCGACCGATGCCCTTCCACTCATAAGAGGTGTGCAACTAGTGATTTCAGGATACAGCGGATATTCAAAGGGAAAGCGCCGTGAAACTGATTTGGCGGTGCGCCAGGAGATAATTCGCGCCATCGGGCGAGTGCATACCCACATGACCAATGTTCACGACCAGTCATACCGCGATGGCAATATTAAAATCACCCGAGCCTGCAAGCAGACGATGGAGGAGGGCGACCAGTTCCGCAACGAGGTCGATAAGGCCGAGACCGGGGGAGACCACCCATTGTTCTCCAAACAGAAGACCACCTCGAAGAAGGACTTGAAGAAACTCATCAAGCACGACCACGACGTAATCGAGATGATTACCAAAGCCGTCAATATCGCCAATAGTTGTGAACACGGCCATTCATCCGGGGGCGAGGAGCCCGAGGTCATCCGTCTGGCGCGACAATGCCAACAGATGCTGTCGAGTTGCCGCGGTTTCTTCAGCGCCCGCTCCAGCCTACTGAAAGGGATAAAGAGGACGTGAGGAAATGGCTCAACACCGCTGGCGAGACAGCCCCGACGTAATCGCAAGATTGATCGACAAAGACAGTGTCAAAACCTGGTCGAGCAAGGATATCGTCATCAAGCCCAATGAGGCCTGTGCCATCATCGTCGATGGTAAGGTCAAGGATATCCTGACCGAGACCGTGATGAAGAATCAGGTCGGTGGCTTCGGCCGCTGGCTAGGGGGGAAAATGGGCTTAGGTGCCACCGATAGCAAACTGCTGTTCGCCATCACCGGGCCGGTCAATCTGAACATGCCGATTCGCGGCCAGTTGGGCAATGGTGAATCTGTGCAGGGGCTGGGAACACTGCGGATTCAAATTCAGCGCGACCACATCCCCAAACTTCTCAACCTGTTCACCAGCGGCCCGCGTGAGATTACAAAGACCTGGTTATCGACCCAATTACAACGAGAATTCGATGAGAAGGTCGTCCGTCCCTTGCTCGCTTCGGTTGCCAATGCGGCAGAATTGCGTCAAATTACTTTCCAAGAGAGGTTTGAGATGAGTGCCGAGGTCGAGATGCGAAATATCTGCGAGATGTGGGGGCTGACCCTGCTGAAGGCTTTTTGCTCAACCAATCCAACCGACCTTGAGAAGGCCGAGGCACTGAGTGCCAAGATAGCCGCCCAGACCGCTCAGGGTGAGGCTATCACCGATGCGGAAATCTCCGGATTGGAGCGCCATGAATCCGTCATGGTACGCCGAATTGAATCAGAATATGCCCAGGCCAAAGCGCAGGCGCGCGGTCAGGTCTCGGTTGAATTGGAATCGGAATTGAAAGGACTGCGTGCCGAGGAAGCGCGCTGGGAAGCTGAGCTGAATGTTGAGCGCCAACGTATAGACATGGCACAGTCCGAGCGCCAGCACAAGTCCGATGTGTCTCAATCCGATCGCCAACAGAAGTCTGAGGTCGCGATGGAGATGTTTGAAGGGGTGCAAGAGGCTAAGCGTCAGCGCATGGCGCAGCAATCCGAATCAGTCCTCGATCGGCAGAAGCATACCGATGATATCCAGACCGAGATGATGCGAATGGCGGCCGAGAACGGCGCCTTGACCCCCGAAGTCATGCAGTCATTCCTCGAGAATCAGTCGAAACAGAAACAGTCCGATGCGACCATGGCTGATGCGACCGCCGCCGGGGGTAGCCTGAATGTCGGTACTTCCGCCACTTCCGCTCAAGCGGCGCCATCAGCCTCCGCGGCGACCACAAAGTCGTGTGAATGCGGCCAGGTCGTCGCCGATGGCTGGCTCGCGTGCCCATCGTGCGGCGCCACCCTGTAATCAGAGGTCGGTTCCGTCAGTCTCAGTTGAACTTGAATCACTCATCATTACGCTGTCGTGCAGTACGGTATCGCCGATACGGTCGATATTGAGGACTACCTTATCGTCGTCATCCTCCAGATTTTCTTGCCGAATTCTTCCGGCCTCACCGAACAACCCAGCCTCTTGGTAAGCCTTGGCCGCCCCTTCCCAATCGCGTGCGGTCTCAAGATTACGCGCTGTACGTAACCACTCTCCTTGGGTCTTTGTTGGTGCCAAGGAAGCAGGAGTAGGCATGACCTGTGCCTGTGGTTGCACATTCACCGCCGGCGCCTGAGTTTGTACAATTATCGGTACCTGCTGAACATTGGGCTGAATGATGACCACTTGTCGCATGGCGAGTTTACGCGCCTTATGGCCGCTATAGGCAATTATTCCAAACACGATGACCATACAACATGAGGCACCAAAATTACGTCCGGCCATAGATATGAACCATATTATCACTAATATGACCCCTATCCATCCAATCGTCATTCGCGTTGACCCTTTCGCCATTTGCTCACCTCTGTGACGTAAGAGTCCTCAGCGGATATTATACTTATCAGCATCGAGGATAATAAGAACATCAGTCCCAGCATCAGTGGGCAACGTGGTAATGTTGAATACACCACCACATCAGCCGTAATCATGGCTGAAGTTGGCGAGGCTGTACTGTCGCAACTCAGCGCCCTGCGCAATGCAAGTGGTACAGCTGAAACCGTTGGGCTTTCGGACTCGGTGATCACTGAGTTCGCCGCCCGCGACCCGACCTTGGTGGTCGCTATAGAAGAGGCCACAGCATACCAAAAAGTCATTGTAGTTGAATTCGGTCATGAGGTTTTAATGCAGGATGAGGTCACTTTGGTAAAATCTCTGCAAGCCAACCTGATCAACTTCTATGCGCCGGAGACCGTCAATCCCTACGTTGCGATTGCCGGGCGAGGCCCGTGGGTCATCACCTCACACGGCGCGGTGCTTCACGACAACGGCGGTTACGGCATGATCGCCGCTGGTCATGGCCCTGAGACGGTGATTGAGGCGATGTCGAAGAATTGGGTGATGGCCAATGTGATGACCGCATCCTTCAGTCAACTGCGTCTCACCAATCGCCTCAAGCAAGAGTTGGGGCAGTCTCGTGGTGAATGCCCTTTCACCAAGTTCATCTGCATGAATTCCGGTTCAGAAGCAGTGACTGTGGGCATGCGAATCTCAGATGTGAACGCCAAGAAGATGACCGAACCCGGCGGCCGCCACGAAGGTAAACCGGTCAAATTACTGGCTTTGGAAAAGTCCTTCCACGGTCGTACCGACCGGCCGGCGCAGATTTCCCATTCCTGCCTCAAGAGTTACCAAGATAATCTCAAGACCTTCAACGAGCGTGATAATCTCCTCTTGGTCGCGGCAGATGATGTCGAGGGATTGCAGGCGGTCTTTACTCGTGCAGATGCCGAGGGTTTCTTCATCGAACTGATGGCCATCGAGCCGGTACAGGGTGAGGGAAACCCCGGAAAATGCGTTACCCGAGGGTTCTACGATGAGGCTCGCCGCCTGACATTGGAACATGGGAGTATGCTTCTGGTTGATTCGATTCAGGCTGGCCTGCGCGCTCAAGGATGCCTGTCTATAGTTGATTACCAAGGTTTTGAGACTAGCGAGGCACCGGACTTGGAGACTTGGTCGAAAGCCCTCAATGCCGGGCAATATCCGATTTCAGTCCTGGGCCTCACCCCCCGTGCCGCTGAACTCTACGCCGTCGGAATCTATGGCAACACCATGACCACCACTCCTCGGGCACTGGAGACCGCGGTCGCCGTGCTCGAGCGAATCACCCCGCAGATGCGCCAGAACATCCGGGAGCGGGGTATTGAGTTCGTCGATAAACTCAAGGCCTTGGCAGAGGAACTTCCCGGCACCATCACCAAGGTCCAGGGCACCGGATTATTGGTATCGGCTGAATTCGACCCCGAACGCTTCACCGTGGTCGGCTATGACCAACTCGAGGTCTGGTGTCGCCGCCATGGCCTGGGGGTTATTCACGGCGGCGAGAATGCTCTGCGCTATACTCCTCACTTTGAGATCACCAGCGAGGAGATTGACCTTATCGTCGACATCACTCGCCAGGCGATTCTAGCTTTTTCGTGACTCTGGACTGATGCCGCGGTTATTGTGGGCTGAAATCGAGCAGGACTTTGCCGCGGTTCTTCCGGTCATGGATATATTTCTGTGCCTCGGCCACCCGCTCGTAGCGAAACACCTTGTCGACAATCGGGGAAATCTTTCCCGCCCTCAACAATTCTGATAACTCGACCAAGTGCGAGCGCATCACATCTTCATCCTCCCAGGTTCCCATGTGCACGCCGAAGACCGACTTGTTTGAATTCATCATCCGCAGCGGGTCGAATTTGGGCATGCCGCGCATCATCTTGAGGGCTGCCAAAAGCGAGCGTTTCTCTCCGGTAACCGCCGAGGAGGCGCCGAAACAATACACCCTGCCGCCCGAGCGTAAGGCTTTGTAAGAGCGCATCAGGTGTTTTCCACCGACCGGGTCGAGGGCGTGATGGACACCTTTGCCATCGGTCAATTGTTTGCACACGGCGACAAAATCCTCAGAATCTCTGTCGACGAATCTCATCCCGAGAGATTCGACGAATTCACGCTTGCCCGCCGAGGAAGTGCCGATGATGATTCCCGCCCCCAATGCCTTGGCCAACTGGGCGACCGCGGTCCCGACCCCGCCGGCCGCATGGTGAATCAATACCGTATCACCGGATTGGAAATTCCCCATCCACGACAGCATGTGGTAAGCGGTTGCATAGGTCACCGGCATTGCCGCGGCGGCGTCGAAACTCACCTCGTCGGGGATTGGGATGATTCGAGAGGCATCGACCACCACCTGCTCGGCATAACCGCCGAATCCGGTCATGGCGATGACCCGGTCACCCACCTTCTGGTCGCCGACCCCGGCACCGACCTGGGTGATTACCCCCGAGACCTCATATCCAGGAGTGAAGGGAAAATCTGGCGCCGCCCCATATAGGCCCTGGCGCATCATCAGGTCGGCGAAATTAATCCCGGCGCGGTGAACCTCCACCACTACTTCCCCGGCTTTGGTCACAGGAGACTGTTCTTCGACAATGGCGATGACCGAAAGGTCTCCCTTCCTGGTATAGACGACCCGTTTCATGCAATTCCATCCACTTTTCCCATTTCAGGCGGCTCGCATCTCATTTCAGATCCATCAGCAGTTCCTCGACCACCTGGCCGTTGGCAAGATGTGATGAGACGACCTTCATTGCATCTTCCTCATCGCTGATTGAATACCACACACCCTCGGGATAGATGACGCAGGAAATTCCATTTTCACAGTAGTCGAGACACCCCGACTTCTGCACCCGCACATCGTCCAGGCCCAGAGCCCTGGCGGCGTTCTTCATACTGCGTAATATCTCAAGGCTGTTCTTTTCCCGGCAACAGCCGCGTTGACTACCCGGTGGCCGCTCATTCCCGCATACAAAGACATGGAGAGAATAACCGGGCTCGCTCCTCTCCTTTGGATCGGTGGCCATGATTTCACCTCAGAGTTGGTCCAGTTTTGCGGCCAAGACAAAATCACTCTCGGTCAGACCATCGATTTTGTGCGTCCAGATAGTCACTTTCGCCCGCCCCCAGCCGAAGTCGAAGTCGGCGTGATGAAACTCTTCTTCGCACACCGCCCCCGCGGCATTGACGAAATCCAAGGCGCTCTGGAAATCTGGAAATTGCCATACCCGCTCGAGGTGATGCGATTCGACCGCCGCCCAATCATCATTCAATTGTGAAATCAAGGGCTTGATCTGCTCTTCACCCAGAGGAGGAACACCACCCTCGCAAGGGATACATCGGCGCTCGTGCAGTGCCATTTTCTCAGCCCCACAGGTGGCCGTCGTCACGCCCGGTATCCTTCTCGACCTTCTCGTGTAGTTCACTGCGTCGTTTTTGGTCTTCACGCTCGAATTCAAGCAATTCGATATCGTCGATATATGCTGGGCGCATATGGGCGATTAGACGTATCTCGACGATAGCATCACTGTGAATATATCTGAATACGCCGTCGTCGTCAAGGATTTCCAAGGTGCCCTTGCCGCGTGAGACCAAACGGCCGCGTACGAAATTATCGTCACCGTCTATCATGGAACGTGAATCAATAATTATCTCAACCAAATCATCTCGGCGTAGGCCGGTCCTGCGACCAAGAAGGTCGCCTGCGTGTACCGGCTTAATCGGTTCCAGGTCCGGAGAACCGAGTTCCTCCCACATCGGAACAGCCCAATCCGGTAAATCTTCTCCCTCGCCCATGACATTCGCAGTCGCTCGTCCCTCAAAAGCCCCGCGGCCGTATTTTTTGCATTTCGACCACGCCAATTGAAGAAGGATGGGCTCCCGCCGACAATTATCGAGGGGGGGTAAATACCCCTCGACACCACGGCATTGATGCTAACCTACCCACTGGACCTTTCGGAGATGAGTGCATGAAGATTGTATGGAAGTCGATTCCGACGGTTTTGTTTCACGATGAACTTCTCGACAAGGCCTACAGCAGGGCCACCAAGGCCGCCGACCGGGTCGATGATCCGCATCGCGTCTTCCGGGTGCGCAAACAGATGAACCGGATGTTGCAGACCGCCAGCGATGTAATCGCCGAAACCCTGCTCGAGTGGGTCTCAGATTGGCCGAGTCTCGATAAATTGCCGGTTTTCGATGAAGCCATGGTCGAGGCTGCGGTTGGCTGTGATGACTACCGTCATCATCTCTCGATGTTGCAATGGGGCGCTAAACAGGTACGCAACATCGCCGGTCAGAATCAGAAGAAGATCACCCGCACCGCCAATGTCGAATTCATGCACGAATCACGGCGCGAGGCCTATGGGCGAATTTCCAGTATCGTCCGTCAGGTCGGCCCCAGCCTCGCGTGGCTGAACGAGGCCCGTGAGACCTTGCGCAAACTCCCCTCAATCGATCCCATGGAGCCCTGTATCGTGGTTGCTGGAGCCCCCAATGTCGGTAAGTCAGCACTCATTAACAGCCTTTCATCGGGCAAGCCGGAAGTTGCCTCCTACCCCTTCACCACCAAACAATTGCACGTCGGCCATTTTGAATTACGCCGCCTCAAGTACCAACTGGTCGACACCCCGGGTCTGCTCGACCGGCCGATGCAGGAGCGTAATCTGATTGAGATGCAGGCCATCGCCGCGCTGCGCCATATCGGTTCGGTGGTTATTTTCCTCTACGAACCTTCGCAGGCGGATGGTGTGTCGGATGAGCAGCAACTGCACCTGTTGGAAGAGGTGCGTGAATTGATGCCGCAACGTGAATTCGTCGTCATCCGCTCAAAGGGTGATATGTCGGGTCAGCGTGCCGAGGAGTGGGATGAAATCGCCGCCGCCGAAGCCACCTGGGTCGAGGATGGTCGGCCGGTCGATGCCGAAATCGACTTGCTGACCGATCCGGAAAGCGGCTATGTGACCGCTTCGGCGACCGAGAATGTCGGTCTCGAGGCACTGCGCCTGCACATCGCGAAATTAGCCAATGCACAGCGTCAGGATGACCCGATGGAACTCCCAGAGGGCTGGCACCGGCGCTAATCGCAATTAACCAGAAGACCGCAGGAGCTGCTCTCAATCTCGGCCATCGTTCCGAGAGCCGACAAGATGAATGGAAGCAACAGGAGTGTCGCTAGAGAGGGTGGCGTGAACAATACCTGACGCCACGAGCGACCCGGTCAAGCAGGATGTCGCCGGATTCGGCGGCAACCTGCTGGTCATTACCGAGCAGGGTGTTATTCCATCATCGACCGCGGTGATGCATCTACCGAGAAAGCAATAGTGCCTATATCTTACCGCGGTGTGTATGACGCAGAAATTTCCCGCCGCGTCCCTCAGTTGTTGCGCGGTGTTGTTGTGTGGTGGAAAGGGCAGTCGCTTGGCGAGTCAGGGCATCGATATCCACAAACCGCTGATGCTGATTGACGACAAACCCTCACTCTTACATGTCGTCGACCAGATGCGCAGTCTGGAGATTGATTTCAATTCGGTCATCGTGGTCGTACCAGAAGGTCGGGTGGTCGAATATCAGCAGGCTCTGCACGGTCGCGATTGTCGGATAGTCGCCCAACCGCAGGCCCTAGGCACCGGTGATGCGGTATACTGCGCGCTGGCACATATTCCCGAGGCGACCGAACATGTCTACGTCTCCTTCGGTACCCAACCTCTAATCACCAACGCCACCATCGAGGCCTCATTTTCCTTCCACATCGACAATGCTCTGGGATTCACTTTGCCTACGACATTCACCGCACACCCTTATGCACCATTGTCAAGAGACGACGATGGCAAGGTCACAGATTCGCTTGAAACTCACCTTGAAGGAGTGAGAAAACCCGAATTCGGCGAAGCTAATGTGGGTGGTTACTGGGTCGATGTGAATGCCCTTGACGAGGTCTTGGTGCCACTGCGGAACAGAAAATGGGATTCTCGCGCGGGGAGGTATGATACCCCATCTGGTGAACTCGGATTTCCCAACGAGATGGTCCGAGGTTGTCTTTCATCTGGGCACCGCGTCGATGGTATCCCATGTGCGGGACCGGAAGAGATGATTGGCCTGAAGCGCCTTGAGGACATTGCGGTCATAGAAAGTGAATTCAGCCGCCGTCGACGCTGAATATCGGTTGGTTGAAAGGGCCGGGCTGGGCACGACAAACAAATTGAATGCTGATGCACGGTCGTCCTCGGAACGCCGACACCATCAAGGGCTAATCGCCGCTCGAGCGCAATGTGACCGAAACCCATATCGTCGCCTTGGGCGGAAGTCTCCTGCGTCCAGAGGAAGAATCCGGGCGCGTAAAATGGTTTGCCGACCTGCGTGACCTGGCCGCCAAACTCCAGCAGAACGGCACCCGTGTGGGTATCGTCGTCGGCGGCGGACTGCCGGCGCGTGAAGCGATTACCCTCGCTGAGCCGTATGTCGGTGATGTCCACGCTCTCGATGAGATCGGCATCGCCGCCACCAGACTCAATGCGACCATCATCCAACAGGTACTGCGGGAACCCGGACTCGACGTTGCCGGTATGATTCCCCTCGACTGTGACCATGCCGCGTCCCTTCTCGGCGAGCACAACTTCGTGGTGATGGGTGGGACCACACCCGGCCATACCACTGATGCGGTCGCGGTCGAATTAGCCATCAAGGCCGGTGCCGGCCGCTGTATCATCGCCACCAATGTATCGTATGTCTATGATAAGGACCCACGTACAAATGATGATGCCAGCCCCATAAGCCACCTCACCTTGGCGGAGTTGGGTGAAATCTGTGGCCTCGGAAAGCCGCGCCAAGCCGGCGCCTCGGCGGTGGTCGACCCGGTGGCGGTCGAATGGGCAATCGAGGCCAACCTGGCGATGTGTGTATTAGACGGTCGCGTCATCGGCCTGTTGGGCGCCGCCCTTGAGGGTCGCGAATTCAGTGGCACCAACATCACCGTATAATCTATAAACAGGGGTATTGAAATGGCTGGTAAATTTGACGCGCTGAAAAAATCGATTGCCAAAACCGCAGAAAAGGCGACCTCGACCGTTGCCAAGCGAGCCAAGAAGTTGACTTCGGTGCCGCCGCATCGACATTGTCGAATGTGTCAGACGGCGATCAACATCAAGTCCGAGCCACCTATCTGTAATTCCGAGGAATGCACTACCAAGTGGGAGCGAGAGGAGAGGAATCGTAAGCAGTTGAAATTCTGGATGACTGCATTCATCGCCCTCTTCGCCTTCAGTTTCATCGGGCCATTGGCCTGGAAATTATTTGCTGGGTGAGCATCGATGCAGACCTACATTCGAATCGGTGCCGGGGTTTTGGCGGTGATTCTCGCCATCGGTGCATATGTGGGAATCGAGGGTATCAGCGATAGTGACGAGGAGACTGCGACCATTCCTCCATGTTCGATCGAAGATGCATTCATCCCCGTTATCGATGAAGATGAGATGACCTGTTACTGGGGTATGAGTGCGGATATTCTCAGCATTCCGGATGAAGCCGCAGCCGCAGATGTCAAGGTTGCAATCACATGGCAGAAGAACAATGTCTGGATTGGTATTGCCGAAGCCCGTCAGTCCGATAATTGCGAAAACAAGAGTAGTTATTTTCGCTGTGACAAAGATAGCGTCACCCTGCTTGCCGGCGGTCCCAACTCTGCCGGACAACTTCAGTGGTCACCGACCCCGGGAGAATACCGCTTCGTCGCCGGTGGTGATGATTCGGAACAACTCAAGTCGTTTACTGTAGCCTGGTCATTTGATGCCGGTCTACGCTGGGGATTGGCGGTGCCGCTATTCCTGCTGGCTGGATGCTTGGGTGTTTTTGCCGCGGTCGGATTACCGAGCCGGGACCCGGAAGAGGCTGAGGCCGAGGATTGACGAGTCCTCTCCGTTAACACGGAGAGGGTCGGCTCAGCGAGGATGCTCACGAGGCTTGATAAGACTCAGGTAAAACAGGAATGATACCGGCGAGGTGAAAGAAGATGGCAGACGACCCCGAACTGCAGAATCGCCGCCTGCAGTTGAAGTTGGCGCTAGAGGATCTGCGTGAGATGCGCGGCTTTGGCACCGAATTGGTAACCGTCATCATCCCGCCCGACCGCAAGATTTCCGACGCCCGACAATTATTACAGAATGAGCATGGTCAGGCGGCCAATATCAAATCCAAATCGACGCGAAAAAATGTCCAAGGGGCGATTGAGTCGGCGATTTCATCGTTGAACACCTTCAAAAATGCCGGCGAACGCGGCGTCGCGTTATTCGTCGGCGCCATCATCGTCGGAAATAACAAGACTCGGTTGGTCAACGTCGTCATCGATGACCCGCCGGTCACCCTCACCTCATTTCGCTACCGCTGTGACTCGGTATTCGAGATATCCCAACTAGAGGACATGCTCATCGACCGTAATTCATACGGTCTTTTCGTCATCGACCGCGGTGAGGCCGCCTATGGTATCGCCACCGGCAAGCGCATCCACGTGCAGGAACATCTGGTCTCGAACATCATGGGAAAACATCGCCAAGGTGGTCAGTCAGCACAACGTTTCGAGCGGTTGATTGAAGAGGCGGCGCACAAGTTCTTCAAGCGGGTGACCGAGCATGCGTGCAATTACTGGTTGCCCAATATCCAGGATATCCAAGCCATCATCATCGGCGGCCCCGGCCATACCAAGGAGTTCGTCATCAGGAACGAATATTTCCATCACGAGATTCAGAAGAAGATTTCCGACACGGTTTTCGATGTCGGTTATTCCAACGAGAGTGGAATCCGTGAACTGGTCGGCAATGCCGGCTCACTGATGGGTGAGATTGAATTGGATTCAGAGCGTCAGGTGGTCAACGAATTCCTGCGTGAGATCATGCAGACCTACCCCAAGGCAACCTATGGTGAGGCGATGATCAGGCGGGCTCTCGATGAGGGAGCGGTGGACCGGCTACTGATTTCCGAGACCCTGCGTCAGCGGATGGTAACAATTTCATGTAATCCCTGTAGCCATGAATGGATTGTCCAGATCGAGAGAATGTCGGCACTACCGGCCTGTCCCTCGTGTGGCGAAGAGAACAAAACCAAGGAAGTGAGTAGTATCTCACTGATTGATGAATTGGTGGAACTGGCGGCGCGCACTTCTGCTGAAGTGGTATTCATCTCCGAGGATTCCGAGGAGGGAGCCTCATTAAAGGACGGCTTCGGCGGCCTTGCCGCACTGCTGAGGTATCCGCTTAGTTTAGGCTGAGGTGAGGAAATGGAGAGATTGGCCCAGGAACTCACCACACACCTCGGCGAGGTTCTCGCCGAGTTGGGATTGGCTGGATTGCCATGGCAGAGAATGCTGTCTCCGGCCAAAGAAGTCGGCCAAGGTGATGTTGCCCTGCCGTGTTTTCCCTTCGCCAAAATCGCCGGGAAGGCTCCCGACCTCATCGCTGATGAGATTGCCGCCGCACTCGAGGCGCGCAAGAGTGGTGATGGTGATTTGGCCACCTGTCTTGAGTCGGCCACCGCTCTGGGCGGCTATTTGAATCTGCGCGCCGCGACCGCATGGATGGCGAAATCCGCAACCGACAAACAATCCATCGGTCACCTACCGAGTAACGGCACCAAGGTCTTGATCGAACATACCTCGGCCAATCCCAACGGCCCTTTCCATGTCGGCCGGGCGCGCAATGCCATCATCGGCGATACCTTGGTGAGACTGAATCGCTTGGCTGGTAATGAGGTGCGAGCCGAATATTATGTCGACGATATGGGCAAGCAGGTCGGAATCCTCGCGTGGGCAATGAATAACCTGACGGCGGCGAAAGTCGACGAAGTCCTTCAGGCGGCCGGGCGCGAGTCCAACACCCCTGCCGGCAACGCCGTTGAGAGCGGCGATGAACCCGGCGAAGGTGGGGGTGAAGCCAACCCATGGGTGAACAAGCCTGACCACCAACGGGTGCGCTGGTACCAGGCCGCCAATATCTTGTCCGACGAAGACGAAGCGGTCGATGTCGAGGTCGGCGAGATGGTACGTTTGTCCGAGGAAGGTGACGACGAGGTGCTGGAGCGCTTTGCCGCGGCTTATCAACCGGTGCTCGATGGAATGCTGGAGACCTTGGCTCGCCTCGGGATAGAATACGATACCTTCACCCGCGAATCGAGATTTGTCAGCGATGGCAGTGTCGGTGAGGTGATGGCGAAACTGGCTGCCAGCCCCCTACACGATGTGGCTGAGAACGGTGCTCATTATCTCGAGTTGGGGGGGCGAGGAATCACCGGAAAGAGTACCAAGTTCTTCTACCAGAGAGGGGATGGTAGTAGCCTGTATGCAACCCGGGATGTCGCCTACCACCAGTGGAAGTGGACGCAGTGCGATCGTCTGGTCAACGTGCTTGGGGAAGACCATAAACTACAATCCAAACAGGTTGCCATCGCCCTCGGGGAAGTCGGCCAGGCCGTGCCCGAAGTGGTATTCTATTCATTCATCAAACTGCCCGAAGGTAAGATGTCGACCCGGCACGGCCGGGTCGTATACATGGACGACCTGCTCGAGGAAGCCAAACAACAGGCCTATGCCGTGGTCGAGAAACTACGGCGGGACGAATTGGATGAATCGGCGATGTGGGAGATAGCCGAAGCGGTCGGGCGCTCGGCGGTGCGCTTCAATATCATCAAGGTAGCACCGGAGAAGGGTTTCACCTTCAGGTGGGAGGATGCGCTGGCCTTCGAGGCCGGTAGTGCACCTTTCATCATGTATTCACATGCCCGTGCCTGCGCCATCGGCCGACGCCTAGCCAGTGAAGGCCATGATGTCGAGGCGTGTGTCGCGGCTTATTCGCACCAGCCCGCGGATTTCGCCGCCGCCCCCAGCGGGCTGGTCGAATTATTGCGGGTGATGGAGACCTACGATGAGGTGCTGGCAAAAGCCGTAGCAGAATCGCGCCCACACCTCTATGCCAAGCATATTCTCGCTCTGGCCAATGCCTACAATGGCTTCTATCGCGATTGCCACGTCATCCAAGCCGGGCAAGTGAATCAAATGCACCTGGCGATTTCCGAGGCGGCCAGAGAGATGTTGCATGCCGGGTGTGAGGGTCTTGGTATCATCCCACTGGATTTGATGTAAAGCGATGCCCACTACCGAAGTCCGCATGTCGTAGCGGCCTTCGTTGCCGTGCGCTTCACTGGGGTCAGTTGCCTTCGTCGGCCAGCTTTGGTTCACCCATTTTCGCCAGGACCTCTTCGGTAAGCGAACCTTCGGCGCCGACCTCATCGAGAAATGCTTTGGCGGCGAGCGCAGAATTAGCTTGGCCGGCCGCCTTCAGGCGGATACCCATCTTTCTCAACTCGGTCATCGCATTCTCGACGGTGGACGATTGGTGCAGGAAGCGCAGAGGTGGCCAGCCACAATCGATGATTTCCTCTATGTGGATATTATCCTCAATCCAAGCGCCACAACCACTGCCGTAACACATGGCGCTGAAAGAGGCCAGATCAACCCAGAAAGTGTTACGCTCACAGACCGGGCACCTCCTGTTCGCCATACGAAAAAGCAGGTTCGAGCCCTCATGGCCGATGATGTCGATTACCCAACGGGTCATCTCAGCTGAAATCAAGTCCATCTGCTCGGTGCGCTTGAGAAAATCTTTCAGCACGCTCATCGCAATCTTCTCTTCGGAAAAAATCCCCAGCCCGACGACGATGCCGTCACCCTGTTCGACCGAGGGAACGAAAACCTCCCGTTCAGCATCGGCCATGGCCGCCCACCGTTGCACCTGTGGGATGAAGGTTGCCGAAAAACAGGGACTGAGGATTCAACTCTGCCACTGCATCTCGACCACCGGCAGGCCTCCCTCATGAGGGAGTGGTGCCTCGGGTTTCTCGATTCGCACTCTGACCGATTTCACCTGAGAAATGGGTTGTAAGCGTTCGATAAGGCGATGACACATCTCTTCCATCAGCTTTGCCGGCGGGCCGGAGACGATTTCCTCATCGATTATCTTCTGCAGAAGTGCGTAGTCGACGGTCGCCGAGATTTCCCCTGCGGTCGGAACCGCACCGGTGATATCAGCCCATAGCGAGATTACATAGGGTTGCTCCTGCTCTAACTCATGCTCATAATAACCGTGTGTGGCCATCACTCTATAGGATTCTAGCCCGACCGTCCAACCCATCAAATCACCCTATCCACACTGTTTCTCCAGAACAATCCAATCCGAAACCCATCCCGCAGGAGATTCAGTCGGTGCGCTCGTGCACCCAGATGAGGTGGTAGCCGAATTGCGTCTTGATAGGTTCCGAGACCGTGTTCAATGGCTGTGACCAGACCACCGTATCGAATTCCCGCACCATTTCGCCCTGGTTGAAGGTGCCGAGGTCGCCGCCCTTCTTTCCCGAGGGGCAGGACGACATCCGTTGGGCATACTTCTGAAAATGTTTGTACTTGTCGATATTGTTCTTGACGTTCACTGCATCGGCTTTCGACTTCAACAGGATGTGACTTGCGTGGGCGGTCTTCTTGGCCATGGTCTTCCGAATCATTGATTAGATTTGAAGGAAGCGCCGAAGTTCACTCTACCCTGCCTCTGTTGGGGGCGCTTCTATTCGTATTGTTTGTATTGTGGATAGGCTTCGGCGCTTCCTCTCATCGGTTGTAAGCTTGGGATGATTCGGAACATTCCTGTCTAGGCGAATGCTTCTGATGCTGAGTACTGCTCATCTCGTCGTCCTGTGGTTCTGTGAGGTGAGGCTTGGAACTTGATGTTGGGGCGTGGGGCTATGATGGTCAATCTTTATTTTCGGACTTTTTCTCTGATTCTTCAGGTACTTTCTCGCTTTCTTCGGCATCCCTGCGCGCTTGTAGGAAGGCAACTAGGGCATCGATACTCTCGAATTCAAAGGTGACTGCACTGATGTGTTCGCAATCCTGACAGATAAAGCGCTTGCCGGTCTCATAACCCATGTATGGAGCGATTCTCGGGCTGTAGCAGTTTGAGCAGACTTCGATATCCATTCCTCTCTCACCGAACCGCCGAAGGAAGCGCCGAGCGCATCACTCCACCATGCCTCTTTTGGCGGAGAATATATTCGTTTCGCTCTATTCGAAGAGTCGCTCGGAAGGAAGCGTCTCGCAAAGCACTCGACTCTGCCGCCCTTTGGCGGCGAATGTATTCGCTTCGTTCTTATTGCAGAGTCGCTCGACGCTTCCGGGAATCGGTTGAGGTGAATTGGATGATTCGGAACAGTATTGTCCGAGCAAATGTTTCTGCTACAGGATACTATCCGGTTCGTCGCTCTTTGGTTCTTCGAGGTGGTTGCATGGTTGGCAGGGCCAGAGATGCGCTCGTGATTCTTTTTACCTGCGCGGGGTCATACAGAACTTCGCTTCCGGCATGGTTAAGTGAGGCAAAGGGGGTTTCAGTGGCATGGGTGAAGAGGAAAGCGGCGACGGTGAAGACGGCATGGCGCGCTACCAAGAGACCTACGAGCGGCACAGCGATGTCTTGTCGTTGTTGTTTTTCATGTTCGTCATCATCCCCCTGACCCTCATTGGAGTGTATGGGCAAGGGATCGGCGTCATCGCCTGTGGCTCAGGTTTCCTGGCATCGCTGATAGTGCTCGAGTTGTGGACCAGATATGATGTTGCGAGCGGCGTGAAAATAGTGGGAAAAAGGGGTCTGGAAAGAATAGAGAGCATGGAGGGCAGGTCCGACGAGGAGGTCATCAGTATGCTCGGTGACAAAGACTTCGACCACCCCGACTGACCGACCAAACCCAAACCGTCAACCCCTGTAGCATCATCTCCCAATAAATCCCCTAACTTATCCTTAGCAGTGGGTACCCCCTGATTCGTACTACTTGAATCAGTGCGTTTTTCACCTATTTCAATGGATGTACAATGGTATTGTTGGCGATTATACTAATTACTCTCGGTCAAATAAGATAACATGCGAAAAATTGC
>Ga0208879_1002156_pt1 | contig 17703 bp, 12 predicted proteins | sample Knorr_S15_td_Bot_FD_185605 | JGI IMG/M metagenome (GOLD analysis project Ga0208879, IMG submission 185605) | Marine microbial communities from Southern Atlantic Ocean transect - Knorr_S15_td_Bottom_ad_5009_LV_A (SPAdes) (version 2) | ecosystem: Environmental > Aquatic > Marine > Oceanic | place... | reverse complement strand
ATGTTAACCAATCACCACTGTGCGTTTGGTGCTATCCAAACACACTCCAATGTTGCTAATGATTATTTAAAAGATGGTTTCTGGGCAATGAGCCGTGATGAAGAATTACAAAATGAAGGCTTGACAGCTTCATTCTTGGTAAGCATTGAAGAGGTAACTGCACGTGTATTGGCAGAACTTACTGATGATATGACCGAGAAAGAAAGAAGTGCAAAAATCAGAGAAATTTCAAAGACTATTGTTGATGAGAAAACAGAAGGAACACACTACAATGCAAGAGTAAAATCTTTCTTTGGTGGTAACGATTTTTACATTTTGACTTATGAAACATTTAAAGATGTTCGTTTGGTCGGTGCACCACCATCAGCAATTGGTAAATTCGGAGGAGATACTGATAACTGGATGTGGCCAAGACATACTGGAGATTTTTCATTATTCCGTATATACTGTGCTCCTGACGGAACGCCAGCTGAATACTCAGTTGAAAATGTTGCCTACCAACCAAAGCACCACTTACCTATCCAATTGGATGGAGTAGACAATGGAGATTATACTATGATTTTTGGGTTCCCTGGAAGTACGGATAGATACTTAACTTCTTTTGGAGTACAACAAGCTTTAGACATTACCAACCCAACAACTGTTGATATTCGTGATGAGAAATTAGCAATTATGAAAGCTGGAATGAATTCTTCTAAGAAGATTAAAATTCAGTATGCTGCAAAATATGCACAAACTTCTAACTATTGGAAATACTTCATTGGTCAATCAAAAGGATTGAAGTCAATGAGAGTTTACGATAAAAAAGTTGCTATTGAGGATGAGTTCAGTACTTGGGTTGCTGAGGATGAAGCTAGGGTTGAAAAATATGGTGATGCACTAGATTTAATTGAGAGCGCTTACAACACTAACAGAAGAATTGCATTAAACAGAACTTACTTAAATGAAGCAATCTTTATGGGATCAGAAATTATGTACTGGTCATTCAAAATGAATAAAGCAATTGCTGCTTTACCAGAAGAAGGAAAGGAAAGAAATGTTGCAATTAGAGCAATCAAGAAAGACGCAAAGGACTTTTATAAAGATTATAACGCGTCAGTTGATGAGGAATTATTTAGCTCAATGTTAGAAATGTACTACTACAATGTATCTAAAACACAACATGCTCCTATCTTCAAGAAAATTGAAAACCAACTTTTCGGATTTAAAAAATTAGACTTTGGCTACTATGCAAAAAATGTCTTTAGAAGATCTGTATTTTCAAGTAGAGAAAAATTCTTTACTTTCTTAGAAAACCCTTCAACTTCTAAAATTGCAAGAGACCCTGCTTACAAAACAATAATGTCAATCTACAATCAATACATTGAGCAGATTTCTCCTAAAAGAACAATGGTAAGGGAGAAATTAACGAAAGGAAACAGATTGTTTATTGCAGGATTAAGAGAGATGAATCCTGAAAAAAACTACTACCCCAATGCAAATTCAACAATGCGTGCTACTTATGGTAATGTAGGGGACTATACTCCTGGTGAGGCAATGCACTATGAATATTACACAACTATTGACGGCATCATGCAAAAGGAAGATGCTAGTAATGAAGAGTTTATTGTTCCTGCAAGATTGAAAGAATTGTATGAAGTTGGTGATTACGGACAATATGGAGATAAAGACGGTAACTTAAGAATCAACTTTATTTCTAACAATGACATTACAGGTGGTAACTCTGGTTCTCCAGTAATTAATGCTTGGGGTGAATTAGTTGGTACAGCTTTTGATGGTAACTGGGAAGCAATGAGTGGAGATATCGCTTTTGAAAAAGAAATCCAAAGAACTATTTCTGTTGATATTAGATATACCATGTTTATTATTGACAAGTTTGCAGGTGCAACACACTTGATTAATGAGATGACAATAGCGCCTAAGCATGCTGAAAAAATGACGGAAAAGGAATTAGCTACAGCAGCTATGGAAGAAGCAATTGAAGACCCTAATACGATTGTAAAAGAATTAGCAATGAAAGAATACTTAGGAACTCAATTACCAATATTCGATATGCATTCATTCGGTTCAGCTTTCGATATGGCCGTTGACCAATATGGTTCGTCTAAAGAACAAAAATTCTGGTGGCACGGAAATGTGTACACTACTGAGAAAAGATAATCTGTCTCACATATAAAAAAGAAGCCCTGCCAATTTGGTGGGGTTTTTTTATATTTACCAAAATTTGAAACCATGATTAGAGATGTATTAGCTGTAATAACAGGATTTATAATAGGAAATATAGCCATAATGAGCTTGCATTATGTGGGGATGATATTTTACCCTCTCCCTGAAGGAATCAACATTAGCGATATAATCGCCATTGCAGAATACGTAAAAATAGCCCCTTTAGGCGCTTTATTGATGGTTATGTTTGCTCATCTTGGCGGTACATTTTTAGCAGGACTATCAACAGCCTTAGTGAGTAAAAATATAAATACTGCTTATATTGTTGGGGGGTTCTTTACCCTTGCAGGAATCTACAATTTATATGTCTTACCAAGCCCTTGGTGGTTCAATATAGAAGCTATTCTCTATTTGCCAGCAGCCATTTATGGCTTTAGGTTAATTGTTAAAAGGAATTAGTAGGCTCTTGCGTTATTTCCTTCCATGTAATTCATGAAGGCTTTGTTCACCACCTTCACTCCTCCAGGGGTTGGGTAGTTTCCTGTAAAGTACCAATCTCCTTTATGGTCAGGGCAAGAAGCATGTAAATCAGAAATAGATTGATAAATTATTTCCACCTCAGCATTTGTTCCTTTAGGCGTTAATAGTTCACTGATTTTAACTGAAATTTCTTCAGCCGTAAAAGGCTTATAAATATCTTTCACATGATTTACCATTTCTTCCTTTGGTAAATTTTCTTGTGCCTTACATTTTTCGTAAGCGTCAGTAAGTATGTGTTCTTGGTTAGTGTCTTTTAGTAAAGCTACTGCCGCATTAAAAGCAATAAAATCACCCATTTTAGCCATATCAATTCCGTAACAATCAGGGTATCTAATCTGTGGAGCGGAAGAAACAACTATAATTTTCTTAGGATGTAATCGGTCAAGTATTCTAATAATCGATTGCCTCAGGGTTGTCCCTCTCACAATACTATCATCAATCATTACTAGGTTGTCAGTAGGTTTTACAGTACCATAAGTAACATCATAAACATGGGCTACTAGGTCATCTCTACTATCATCTGAAGTAATAAAGGTTCTTAGTTTAGCATCCTTAATCGCAATCTTCTCTGCTCTTGGAGAAATCTCCATTATTTTTGCAATTTCATCATGACAAGGATTATTCCCTAGTGCCTGAATCTTTTTGGTTTTTACTTCATTTAGGTAAGCATGGCATCCTTTCAATAATCCGAAATAAGACACCTCAGCAGTATTTGGGATATAAGAAAACACTGTATTCTTCACATCATTATCGATAGATTCTAGCACCTTTGGAAAAATACGCCTCCCTAATTCTAATCTTTCGTTATAGATAGCTGCATCATTCCCTCTGCTAAAATAAATACGCTCGAACGAACATGCTTTTCTTTCTAAAGGTTCACGCACTTGTTTTTCCTCAACTGTACCATCCTTTTTAATGATGAGTGCATGCCCTCTTTTTATCTCTTTAACATCTTCAATATTTACATTGAAAGCAGTTTGTATTACTGGTCTTTCTGATGCAACAACAACAATTTCATCATCTTTATAGTAGTATGCTGGTCGAATAGCATTTGGGTCTCTCAATGCAAAAGCATCACCATGTCCCATTAGTCCGCACATTACATAGCCTCCATCCCAATATTTTGCCGATTGGGTTAAGATGTCTTGTAGGTCTAACTCTTCTTCAATTACTTTAGTAATTTCTTTTTTGCTGAACTTATCTTTATGCTTATAGTAAATCTCATCATTTGCTTCATCTAAAAAATGACCAATTTTCTCCAAAATAGTTACTGTATCAGCCATTTGCTTTGGGTGCTGCCCTAAGTCCACTAACTGCTCGAAAAGCTCATCCACATTTGTCATGTTGAAATTTCCTGCCAATACTAGGTTTCTAGTTTTCCAATTGCTTTGGCGCAAAAAAGGATGACATTGTTCTATCGTGTTTCCACCAAAAGTACCATATCGCAAATGCCCCAAGAATAACTCTCCTGTAAAAGGTAAATTTTCTTTCATCCATTGTGCATCCTGTAGTTTTTCAGGATCACTTGCTTCCAACTCAACAAACCTTCTGTTTACTTGCTTGAACACATCTTGAATAGGATTGGTAGCTACTGAACGTTTTCGGCTAATATACCTTTTCCCTGCAGGAACATCTAACTTTACATTTGCTAAGCCAACACCATCTTGCCCTCTATTGTGTTGCTTTTCCATCAACAAATACATTTTATTTAAGCCATACAAAGGTGTCCCGTATTTCTTTTGATAAAATTCTAAAGGTTTAAGTAATCGTAGCATTGCTACTCCACATTCGTGCTTAATTGAGTCACTCATTGATTTAGTTTTGGGGTTGCAAAATTACGTTTTATTCAGCTAATATCTTCATTAATCCAGCAATACCTGGATTCGTAAAAGTTGTACCATCTACTACCAAAGTAGGGATTACTCTTCTTCCATTATTTATTTGTTCAACAAGAGCTATAGCCTCTTCATTGTCAGTAATGTCAATGTATTCAAATTCAACTCCTTTTGATTTCAAAAAATTCTTTGCATTTATGCAGTCTGGGCACCAATCTGCACCATATACTTTAATATTCATTGGTGTGGAATTTATACGTTTTTTTATTTTGAATTATTGTACATTCTTTGCAATGCGAAAGATAGGTAAATTGGTAGTTAGTATTAATGTCAAAACTATCATTATCAACTGTAAATAGCCTATCACACTCTAACTTTCCTTCAGGAGAAAATCGCTTTATTCTATATTGTTTAAGCTCTATTGCAATTGCAAACCAAGACCCTGCGCCTGTACCTGAAAGCCATTGAGAATTCACTGGAATATTAATGGGTAAAACTGGTTGTTCTAAATTCATAATCTTTCTATACTACTAAAATAAGACTTTATATAACTTTTATTTATCTGTTCACAATCTCTATTGTCAACTACATAATAATTAGGGTTAGCAATACTCACATTTCGCTTAGGAGATGGTGATAAACAGAAAGGGTATTTTAGCCTTAATTTAGTGTGTGAATCTGGGTTGGAAGCACGCATGACTCCTGCTACAAATCGAGAACAATTTGTTCCTCCCCTTACCAAAGGGCCATAATCTATTATACCTTTATCTTGAATTGTTTTAGCGTATTGATAGGCCTTATCAAAACTAATATTACTAAGTACTGAGGCGAATAACTTCCCCTCACCATGTGTTGCCTTAGAATCTGCCAATTCTAATATTATTGACTCAATATTAGCAATGGCTTTATTTTTAATTATTACAGCTGTTTTAAGAGCTACATCAGGATCTGTCTCTTTGTTTCTAACTCTTCCGAAACCTGCTGGAGCATGATATCTTCCAAAATCGAAATAATGCAGTTGATTCGTGCTTGAATTAACTAAAACCAAAGCCGAATGTCCTACTCTATACTTTCCATTTGTAGAGAATATGCTATCATACCAAGCGCCTGCTGCAATTACTAACCCTTCTGGCCAAGCCAACACAATTATAAAGTCATTTTGCATGCTGTAAAAATAAAAAAAAATAGCATAGTGAAGTCAAACTATATCAAAGCCATTTATTATTGTATCTATTTGGTTAATAAAGTAACGATTTTTATTGTATTCTTTTTATCAAATCAGAGTTATCACAAACAAATTCTTCCATGATTTTAAAAAAGTTTAAAATATCTTTTTCTGAATTTTCTCCATTAATCGTGACAAGCCTTACAAAGGTGTTTTCATGAAAATGACCAAAACCTACCATTAACTTGTTGTGTTGATACAGTTTTGTGCACAAGTCTTGTGGATCATAATCTTTATAATTAAAGCAAATGGAAAGCGAATCATCAAAACTATATAGGATATAATCTGTATTTTCTTTCACATAATTTCTTGCCGTATCAGCCAAATGAAATTCATAATCAACAATCTTAGCAATCCCATCAGTACCTATCGCCTTCCAAAGCGTCCAAAATTTTAGCGCATTATTTCTTCTTCCACACTCAAATGAAGTTTGCCCTAAATTATAATTCTCATCATCTGTTTGGTACAAATAAGAAGCTTCATTATTAAATGAATTGTACAAATAATTATTATCCCTAACCACAATAACAGAAGCGCTTAAAGGGGCTCCTAAAGTTTTATGAGCATTAAAGCAAAAAGAATCTGTAAGTTCAATACCCTCAACTAAATGTTTGTGTTTCTCGGAAAAAATAACTGAGCCCCCAAATGCACCATCAAGATGAAGCCAAATGTTGTGTTTTTTACAAATTGGCGCCAAATCAACAACTGAATCAAAAGCACCCAAAACAGTAGTTCCTGCAGTAGCATTTATATAAAAAGGAGTAAATCCATTTAAAATATCTGTTTCTACTTGGTTTTTAAAAGCTTCAACATTTATTCTACCATGCTCATCAGATTCTACATAACGAATATTATCCCTTCCTAACCCTGTAAATGCTGCATTTTTTGCAATAGAATAATGTGAGTTTTCTGAAGTATAAGCAACTAATTTTCCATGCATCCCCTTATTTCTAATTTCCCCATTTATCTTATCCCTTGCCATTACTAAGGACATAAAATTACTCATTGAACCTCCTGTTGGGAAAGTTCCTCCACAACCCTGAGGATAGCCAATAAGATTATTTACTTGTTTTATTATTTCCTTTTCAACAGCAACCTGTGGCCCTGCAATTTTATAAGTTGCCATACTATTATTTAGCATAACAGCCAGTAAATCACCCAAAATTGCTTTACTATGCCTCCCCCCAAAAAGCTGATTAAAAAATAATTTTGAAGAAGATTTAGGCGTATTCAATACTAGGTTTTTTAATTCCTTTTTGAAATCTTCAGCAATAGCAGGGCTTGACCTTAACTCCAAATCAAACTTTTCATTAAGTTCATTAGTAGGAATTGCATCCGCTACCGGATTCTTTAATTCATCATCAATTAACTCATTAATCAATTCATTAAAAAAATGTAAATCTTCCTTTATATTATTTTGCATCAAATTGTATTAAAATAGTCAGCAAAAGTAGAAAAAATGTTCTTTAAGCGCCTTTAGGCAGTCCTTAAGTTTGAATACATAAGATTCGTCTCTTAGGACATCCTAGTAAATCGTAAATTTTCCGTATTTTTGTAAAATGAATAAATCGATTTATACCCTCTTTATTATTTGTTTTGCTCTATTTTCAGTAAAAGGGCAAATTGTAATTAGTGAATATTCTGCAGCTAATTATAATACTTTCACTGATAATTATGGAGAGTTTGAGGATTGGGTAGAACTACACAACCCAACCGCAACCGCTATTGATTTAAATGGCTGGGCACTTACCGATAAGCCAGCCAATCCAACAAAATGGATTTTCCCATCATCCTTTATTGTCCCGGCAAATGGCGTAGCGCTTATTTACTGTTCTGGTAGAGACGAATTAATTGGAGTGAATGCTCATTCAAACTTCAAAATAACACAAACAAAAGGGAATGAAATACTCATGCTTTCTGATGCATCTGGGGTTTTTCAGGATTCTATACGAGTACTACCTAATCAAAATTCACATTCAAGAGGGAGGCAAACAAACAATGCTGCAGTCTGGGATATATTCACAACAGCTACACCAGGAGCAAACAACATAAACGCCCAACAAGAATATGCCACAACTCCTGTTTTTTCACAAACTTCAGGCTATTATAGTGCAACTGTCAGTTTAACCCTTAGTTCCCCTGACCCTAATATAACCATTTACTACACCACAAATGGGGATGCTCCTAACAACACTTCAACTGTTTATACTGGGGCAATAAATATTGCGGCTACCTCTGTTGTTAAAGCAATAGCATACAGTTCTACTGCTAATATTCCTCCAAGCTTTATTGATTTTCATACTTTCTTTATTAATGACACACACACAATACCTATTTTGTCAATCTCTGGAAACGATATCTCTGATTTATTAGGAAATGCTACTACCTGGGGGCAAGGGGGGTTGAAACCTCATGGCACCATAGAGTGGTTTGATACCAATGGTGTTCTATTAGATAAAGGGTCGGGAGAGTACAATAAGCACGGTAACGATTCTTGGGCTTATGGGCAAAGAGGGTTTGATTACATTATGCGCGACCAATTTGGATATAATTACGCCTTACAGGACCAGGTTTTTGCCACAAAAAGTAGAGATAAATTTCAAAGAGTCATTGTAAAGGCAGCTGCAAATGACAACTATCCATTTTCATATGGTGGTTCAGGAGCTCATATTAGAGACGCCTATGTACATCACCTTTCACAAATTGCTGATTTAAGGTTGGATGAAAGATCTACATCATCTTGTATTGTCTATCTAAACGGTAATTATTGGGGAGTTTATGAAATGAGAGAAAAGGTAGATGATCATGATTTCACAGATTATTATTACGATCAGGATAAAAACAACTTGCAATATTTAAAAACCTGGGGCGGTACTTGGACTGAGTATGGTGCTCCTAATGCACAGCCAGATTGGAATAATTTTGTAAATTTTGTTACTACAAATCCAATGGCTAATCAAGCAAATTATAATCAAGCAAAAAGTGAATATAATACAGGCAGTTTAATTGATTATTTTCTTTTAAATTCATATGTGGTTTGTCAAGATTGGTTAAATTGGAATACCGCTTGGTGGAGAGGAATGGATCCCAATGGAGATAAAAAGAAGTGGCGATATACGCTTTGGGACATGGACAATACATTTGATCATGGAACCAACTATACAGGAATACCAAGCTCCTCACCTACGGCAGAACCTTGTGATCCAAGTAGTTTAAACGATCCTGGAGGACAGGGGCATGTTCCCATCTGGAATGAAATGCTTACTAATCAGGAATTTCATGATGACTATATAAATAGATGGCAAGATTTAGCAAATGGTCCTTTATCATGCTCTTTTATGATACATATTCTAGACAGTATGGTGGCTGTAATTGACCCTGAAATGCCAAGACAAATTACAACTTGGGGAGGCACATATGCGGCTTGGCAAAACAATGTTACAGATTTAAGAAATTTTATACTTGCAAGGTGTGATAGTATGAATGCTGGTTTTGTTGATTGTGATACTGCAATTACAGGCCCTTATAATGTTACCGTAGAAATAATCGGAATAGGTGAGGTTGAGATGAGTAATGGAAATATTATTAATGACTTAAATACTCCTTGGTCCGATCAGAGGTTTGGTGGCATAATGCTACCTTTTGAAGTTAAAAGTGGTACTTTTCAAAATTGGGAAGTACTCCCTGCAGGAGCCTATGTATACGACCCACTTGTAGTTACTCTTGTTATTGACTTGCAAGGGGATGTTACTGTAAAGGCTAATTTCATCCCACCTACGCCTACTAGAGATATTGTTTATGATGTTGTCCCTAGTGGAACCTCAACAACAATTACAGTTGATGGTGCTGTTATAAATACTTTCCCAACCGCAATCAATTATACTATAAACGATACTATTCAAATTTCACCAAATATTGATCCTTTATATGGATTTAGTTTATGGAGTTCCGATAGTGTAACTTTAATGCCTTTAGCCACTAATATGGTCGATTCATTTTATGCATCTAATCATGATACTGTAAAATTACACCTGTACTTACTCCCTACTATTACCTCCTTTATTTCTGGTAATGATACTATTTGTGATAATGGATCTGTTGATGCTGAAGTCAAGGTTTCCTTTAGCGGTGTAAGCCCTTTTACTTTTGTTTATGCGCACAATGGAAGCCCACAACCTTCAATTATCACTACTTTAAACCCTTATATCTTTAAAACTAGAGAAGAAGGAAGGTATACGTTACAGTACTTTGCTGACGCAAATGAAATCGGAAATATTAGTGGGGAAGCTTTGGTTACATTGCTTGCTGGGCCGATTGCAAAATTCGACCCACAACCTGACAGCATGACCATCCTTTATACTACAACTCAACTGATTGATAAGTCAGAAGGAAATATTATAAGTTGGCAATGGAGTTTTGGGGACAATACCCCTCCTGATTTTTCAGAAAACCCTTACCATACCTACAAAGATTCATTAGCTATATATCAAGTAATTTTAATTATCCAGGATGATAAAGGCTGTACAGACACTACTTTTAAGCATATTCAAATTACTGATGATTATTGGATGTATATTCCTAATTCTTTTACTCCTGACCTGGATGGAATAAACGACAACTTTTGCATTTCTTATCACGGAATAAGAGAAGAAACATTTACCTTTAATGTATACAATCGTTTTAGTGAGTTAGTTTATTCTACCAATAATATTAACGATTTGAAATGCATATATAGCGGAGGAAAGTTAATTAGTGGGTGGGATGGAAAACACCAATCAACTGGGATCGATTTACCAATGAGGACCTATATTTACGAAATATACTATCAGGATTTTGAAGGTTGGAAGCACCAAGAATCCTCCGAAATTATTCTAATTAGATAAACAAAAAATCCTTTATTCTTGCTAATTTTTTTAAGCCAAATTAGCATTGCTTATCTAAAATGCAAAAACTATATTTGCACTCATTATATTTAGCATAAAAAATGAGCAAGTTCAAGGAGTACAAACAATTAAGTTTATCTAAAACCCACAAAGAAGTTTTAGAAAATTGGAGAAAATCTGATGTTTTCAATCAAAGTATTGAAAGTAGAAAAGGAAATCCAACTTTTACTTTTTATGAAGGACCTCCTTCTGCAAACGGAATTCCAGGAATTCATCATGTAATTGCACGTACCATTAAGGATCTTTTCTGCCGATACAAAACCCTACAGGGGTTTCAGGTAAACCGAAAGGCAGGATGGGATACTCACGGTTTGCCAGTAGAACTTGGCGTAGAAAAAGAATTAGGAATTACCAAAGAAGATATTGGCTCAACAATATCCATTGAGGACTACAATAAGGCTTGCCGAACCAATGTAATGAAATACAAAGGGAGTTGGGAAGATATTACTGAAGAAATGGGGTATTGGGTAGATATGCAAAATCCTTATGTAACTTACGACAATAAATACATTGAAAGCGTTTGGTGGCTCTTAGGGAAAATGCACAAAAAAGGATTGCTATACAAAGGACATACTATTCAGCCCTTTTCACCAAAAGCAGGAACAGGACTAAGTACGCATGAACTCAATCAGCCAGGATGTTATCGTGATGTAAAGGACACCTCTGCAGTTGCTCAATTTAAAGTAATTAAAGATAAAAAATCCATTTCCTTATTTAGTAACACAAATCATGATATCTATTTCCTAGCTTGGACAACTACCCCTTGGACATTACCTTCCAATACTGCTTTAGCAGTAGGAAAAAAAATCGATTATTTATTAGTAGAAACACTTAATCAATATACCGGAATAGTAATTGCTGTTGTTGTTGCAAAGGAGTTAGCTACAAAATATTTTACTCCTGAAAATGTTGATTTAAAATTTGAGGACTATGAAACTGGTAATAAAAACCTTCCTTACAAATTCATTTCAGAATTTAAAGGAGATAGCTTAGAAGGGTTAAGATATGAGCAACTACTTCCTTATGTTCAGCCAGAAGATGGGGATGCTTTTAGAGTATTATTGGGTGATTTTATAACTACAGAAGATGGAACTGGAATTGTTCACTTAGCACCAAGTTTTGGAGCAGATGATAATCGATTGGCAAAACAAAATGGGATTGGAAGTTTAACTTTAGTAAACAAACAAGGAAAGTTTGTTGATGAAGTAACTGATTTTGCGGGTATGTATGTTAAAGATGAATACTATGCAGAAGGAGAAGAAAAACCAAAACTCCCTGTTGATGTCCAGATTGTAATCAAATTAAAAGAAGCTAATCTTTGCTTTAAAGCAGAAAAATTCGTGCATTCATATCCCCATTGTTGGCGTACCGACAAGCCTATTTTATACTATCCTATGGACAGTTGGTTTGTGAAAACCACCGACTATAAAGCAAGGATGATGGAGCTCAATAACACCATTAATTGGAAACCAAAATCAACTGGTGAAGGAAGGTTTGGCAACTGGCTTGAAAATTTAGTGGATTGGAATTTATCGCGTTCTCGTTTTTGGGGAATTCCGATTCCAATTTGGAGAACTGAAGATGAAGAATCAGAAATTTGTATTAGCTCGGTAGAAGAGTTAAAAAATGAAATTGAAAAATCAGTTGCAGCAGGGGTAATGAAGACTAATCCTTTAGCAGAATTTAAGGTAGGTGATTTCTCAGAAGAGAACTACAATACCTTTGATTTGCACAGGCCTTATGTTGATGATATTATTTTAGTTTCTGAAGATGGAAAACCAATGACAAGAGAATTAGATTTGATTGATGTTTGGTTTGATTCTGGGGCAATGCCTTATGCGCAATTGCATTATCCATTTGAAAACAAAGAAGTATTTGACCAAAATTATCCTGCTGATTTTATTGCTGAAGGGGTTGACCAAACAAGAGGATGGTTCTTCACTTTGCATGCTATTTCAACTATGCTTTTTGATTCAGTTGCTTATAAAAATGTAATTTCAAACGGTTTGGTCTTGGACAAAAACGGAAACAAAATGTCCAAACGATTAGGTAATGCTGCTGATCCTTTCAAAATAATTGATAAATATGGTGCTGATGCCACAAGGTGGTATATGATATCCAATGCACAGCCTTGGGACAATTTAAAATTTAATGAAAGCGGAATACAAGAAGTGCAAAGAAAATTCTTTGGAACGCTCTACAATACTTATTCTTTCTTTGCTTTATATGCGAATATTGATGGTTTTAACTATGCTGAAGTTGAGGTGGCTATTGAAAACAGAACAGAGATTGATCGTTGGATTCTTTCAGAACTAAATACCTTAATTAAAGAGGTTGAAGAAAATTATGAGAACTATGAACCTACTCGTGTTGCTCGATTAATTCAAGATTTTGTAATCGGTAAACTAAGTAATTGGCATGTTCGCTTGAGTAGAAGACGCTTTTGGAAGGGAGAGTATAATACAGATAAGGTTTCTGCTTACCAAACGCTTTATGAATGCTTAGAAAAAGTAGCCATACTTGCTGCTCCTATCGCTCCATTTTTCATGGATCGCTTGTTCCAAGATTTAAATACCATTAGCAATAAGCAATCTGCAACATCAGTACATTTAGTTGATTTTCCAAAATCAGACAATAGCAAAATTAATGCTGATTTAGAGCACAAAATGCAATTGGCACAGAATATTACTTCACTGGCTTTATCCTTAAGGAAAAAAGAAATGATTCGAGTAAGGCAGCCTTTACAAAAAATAATGGTCCCTGTTTTAAACCCAAAAATGCAGCAAGATATAGAGCAGGTTTCCGCTATTATTCTAAGCGAAATTAATGTAAAGGAAATTGAGTATTTAACAGAAGATTCTGATGTATTAACCAAAAAAATAAAACCCAATTTTAAAACACTTGGTCCAAAGTTTGGTAAGCACATGAAGTTAATTTCAGTAGCTATTGCTCAGTTTACTGCTGATAATATTAAGCAAATTGAAAAAGAAGGAAGCTATATAATTAATGATGAAATTACTCTTGACTTAACAGATGTTGAAATTAGTTCTGCTGATATTCCTGGTTGTATTGTTGCTAATAATGATGGAGTAACGGTTGCTTTAGACATTACACTTTCTGATGAATTAAAGGAAGAAGGCTTGGCTAGGGAGTTTATTAATCGGATTCAAAACTTAAGAAAAGATAAGGCTTTTGAGGTAACTGATAAGGTTAATATCTTAGTTGAAAACAATGAGCAATTAAGCTCTGCTATTCAAAATAATTTCGCTTATATTTGTGATGAAACTTTAGCAGGAAAATTAGAATTTGTAGAGGAATCTGATAATGAAGCTGATGAGATAGAGTTAGTGGACCAAATTACTGCAAAAGTGAGTATTAAAAAACAATAATTACAATGGCTGAAAAAACTACATATACAAAAGATGAACTTCAAGAATTTAGACAAATTATACTTGATAAAATTGACAGTGCTCAGGATGATTTAGATATCCTAAGAGCAGCAACTGCTAATGATGCTGATAATGGAACTGAGGACACTTCTCCTACTTTCAAACAATTTGAAGAAGGATCAACTACACTTTCAAAAGAAGAAAATATTAAACTAGCTGAAAGGCAAGCTAAATTTATTAGAAATCTGAACAATGCATTGATTCGTATTGAAAATAAAACTTACGGAATTTGCAGAATTACTGGAAAATTAATAGCAAAAGAAAGATTAAGATTAGTACCTCATGCTACTCTTAGTATTGAAGCAAAAAAAGCACAATAACATACTTTGAGAAAGATATTTCTTACTGCTTTTATTCTCATCTTAATCGACCAAATCATAAAGGTTTGGATTAAAACCCATTTTATTTTAGGAGAGGAAATCAAAATTTTTGATTGGTTTATTCTTCACTTTACCGAAAATAATGGAATGGCATTCGGTATGGAATTTGGCGGATATACTGGTAAAACTCTTCTCACTTTATTTCGGATTATTGTTGTTGGTATTGGTATCAAATATATTATTGACCTTACTAAAAAGAAAATTCCTAATGGCGCTTTAATTGCTTTAGGTTTAATTGTTGGTGGGGCAATTGGAAATATTATCGACAGCTCTTTTTATGGCATTATTTTTAATGAAAGTTATAATAATGTAGCTCATTTTTTACCAGAAAAAGGAGGTTATTCTTCTTTGCTACACGGAAAAGTAGTAGATATGCTATACTTCCCTTTATTAAATAGTCATTATCCTGAATGGCTTCCAATTTTGGGTGGCGACCATTTCATTTTCTTTCGTCCTGTTTTTAATATTGCTGATGCTGGAATATCAGTAGGAATATTTATGATTCTTCTTTTTTACAAAAGAGTTTTTTAACTTATATCTTCTCTTTGCATATCGCCATAAATAGTGCCAGAAATACTTTTTCTTCCAGAGTGTTTCTTAATAAACTTTTCATTTATTCTTCTAAGGGTCCCCATAATTTTAAACTTGAAAGTACTCAATAAAGGAATTTTTACCTCCCCCCAATTTTCTGGAAAAGAATAATTATACTTAGCTAAAAAGGGTCCAAAAACATAAATAGCCTGCTCTTTAACTTCATCAGTATAATATAATGACATATCTTGTTTTTTACCTGCAGTTTTATTGGCTGCGGGTAATGGCGTGGGTTCATCTATCCCTGCTTTTTTTAAGGCTAATAAATAATCCTTAGCAATATTTTCATACCTAATTACAAAGTTACATGAATCAAGAGTCATACTTGAATAGTTATCGTAAGGTTTAGTATAAAACTTTAAGAAATATTCCTGAAAACTTGCGTTATTATCCTTTATATAATTAAATCGTAATCTGTGATTTTTAGTAATATGCCCTCCGTTTTCTTTAAATAACTCAGGATTTGTGAAATTCCCCTTTGCGTTTGCTTTCATTTTTTCATAAACAGTTACAGCCATTTCCATTGGGTTTCTGAGCACCGCAAAAACAAAATAATCCTGCTCTTCAGTTGTTGCTACTTTAATAAACTCATGGTATAAGGAGTGCTTTCTTAAAAAAGGTTTTCCTTCATAGTTTGCGTGAAGTTCTTTTGTAATTGCTGAGGAAGCTGAAAAAGGCAATCCAATAAAAAGGAACTTATATTTATGGCTAATTATCATCTTAAACTAGATTATTTTTAAATAGTAATTCTGCAATCTGCACTGTATTAGTAGCGGCTCCTTTTCGTAAATTATCAGCAACAACCCACATATTTAATGTTTTTTCCTGAGTAAAATCCCTTCTGATTCTACCTACAAAAACATCATCCTTTCCTTGGGCGTTTATTGGCATAGGATATTCATTATTTTCAGGATTGTCAATCACAACAACACCCTCCATTCCGGCAAGTGTTGATCTTAATTCCTCAATCTCAAAGTCATTTTCAAAAGTAACATTTATACTTTCAGAATGCCCTCCATCAACAGGAACACGAACAGCAGTTGCTGACACCTCTATTTGTTGATCTAGAATTTTCTTAGTTTCATTTGTAAGCTTCATCTCTTCCTTAGTATAGCCATTTTCCTGAAAAACATCACAATGAGGTAAGGTATTTTTGTAAATAGGATGCGGATAAACCATCTCTCCTTTCAATGACAACTCTTCATTTTCCAACTGTTCAACTGCTTTTATTCCAGTGCCACTTATGGATTGATAAGTAGAAACAACCACTCTTTTTACACCATACTTTTTATGCAAAGGAGCCAAAGCCATAACCAACTGTATGGTGGAACAATTCGGATTTGCAATAATCATATCCTCTTTTTTAAGTTCCCCACCATTTATTTCAGGAACAATTAACTTATGATTTTCATTCATTCTCCAATAAGAAGAATTATCAATCACCTTACATCCTTTTGCTGCTAATTTTGGCGCCCAAGTTTTAGAAATCTCACTCCCAGCAGAAAACAAAGCAAGTTCTGGAGGATTTTGTAAAAGAGTTGCTAAACTAATAATCTCATAGGATTTTCCTTTAAATACAATGCTTTTTCCACAAGATTTTTCTGAGGCAACAGGAACCAAATCAGTAAATGGAAGATTTCTTTCTTCCAAAACCTTCAACATTTCCCGTCCCACCATACCTGTAACTCCTACAATTGCTAATCTCATCTTTATTTTTTAACACCTCAAAAATACTATATTTACCGACTATGAAGAAATGCTTTTTTATATTTCTATTTTTTATTCTCTCATTTAGAGGGATTGCACAGTTTATTGATGATTTCTCTGATGGTAATTTTACAAATAATCCGATTTGGACTGGAGATATTGGAAATTTTGAAATAGATACTGCTTTCAAATTGCACTTAAATGATAGCCTAACCAACACTTCTTATCTTTCAACTCCTAGTCAGGCAATCATTAATGGAAGCTGGGAATTTGATGTGAAAATGGATTTCGCCCCATCAACTTCAAACTTTTCAAAAGTATATATTATATCTGATAATGCTGAAATTACCTCCTCCTTAAATGGAATGTATGTGCGGATTGGAGGGGAAAGCGGAACAATTGATGATGTAAGTTTATATGTTCAAAATGGATTATCTTCTTCTAAAATTATTGATGGAACAGATGGGATTTCGGCCATAAACCCTGATTTGAAGGTAAAAGTTACTCGAGATAGTGTTGGGAATTGGGAGTTGTTTGTTGATACTTTAAATCAATATATGCTGCAAGGGTCTGCTTTTGACAATAGCATAACAGCATCCGATTATTTTGGAGTTTATTGCAAATATACCTCAACTCGTGCTGATTTATTTTGGTTTGATAATTTTAATGTCAGTGGTACTTATGATACCTCTACTGCTCCTCAGATTAATGCAAACGATATTGTAATTAATGAAATTTATGCCGACCCCACTCCTTCAATAGGATTACCAGAATTTGAATATATTGAGCTTTATAACACATCCAATACCGCAATTAATTTAACCGATTGGACAATTACCATTGGAACAACTGAAAAGCAATTTCCTT
>Ga0208879_1002153_pt1 | contig 17712 bp, 18 predicted proteins | sample Knorr_S15_td_Bot_FD_185605 | JGI IMG/M metagenome (GOLD analysis project Ga0208879, IMG submission 185605) | Marine microbial communities from Southern Atlantic Ocean transect - Knorr_S15_td_Bottom_ad_5009_LV_A (SPAdes) (version 2) | ecosystem: Environmental > Aquatic > Marine > Oceanic | place... | reverse complement strand
CCACCCTCCAAAATATAAATTTAAAAAAAATTGTCCTCTTTCTGGAAAAGGAGCTCCTGTTATTGACTACAAAAATATAAGATTATTAAAAAAATATGTTTCAGAAAATGGAAAAATATTACCTTCAAGAATTACATCAGTAAGTCAAAAAAAACAGAGAGAATTATCTCTGTCAATTAAAAGAGCCAGAAACCTTGCACTAATTTAATGAAAGTTATTTTATTAGAAAATCTTATAAAAATTGGATCAATTGGAGATATCATTGATGTAGAAAGAGGATTTGCTAGAAATTATTTAATATCCTCAAAGAAAGCACTTTACGCTTCAAAGGAAAATATTAAAGAAGTTGAAAAAATTAAGAAAGATCTAGACAAAAAAGACCAAGAAAAGAAAAAAAATGCAAAAACTATTTATGAAAAAATTAATAAGAAGGAATACTTAGTTAAAAAATTAAGTACCGAAAATAACGAATTGTATGGATCGGTAAAACCAACAGAAATCTCAAAATTAATTTTAGAATTAGACAAACTTGAAATAAATCCTTCAATGATACAACTTGAGAAAGAAATTAAATCATTAGGAAACTTTAAAGTTAAAGTGAATTTACATTCAGATATTCGGGCAGAAATAAATATTAAAGTAGATCAGCTAGAAAATACTCAATAATTAAACTTATACAATTTTTTCCCCAGCAAATAATATTTATTGTCTTAATCAAGACTTCGTATAATTTTATTTATATGATTAATAAAAGGTTAAACATAGTTAAAAATAATTTTGAAGAACTTCCAAACAATATAGAAGCGGAACAATCGGTAATTGGTACGATTTTAGTTACAAATGAAATATTTGATGAAATTAATATCATCATCTCAAGTATTAATTTTCATGACCCAATGCATCAAAAAATTTTTAGCGCAATTGAAAATCTTATTTTTAAAGGAATGTTAGCAAATCCAATAACTTTAAAAAATTATTTTGAAAATGAAAAAGATGATCTTGATGTGCCTGACTATTTAGTAAAAGTTACAAAATTTTCTACATCTTCAAGACAAGCTATTGAATATTCAAAAATAATTTATGACATGTTTGTTAGAAGAGAATTAATAAAAATTTCCGAAGGAACCATAGACTCTGCAAAATTAAAAGATCTAAATATAAGTGGACAAAATATAATAGAAAATTCTGAAAAACTATTATACGACTTAGCTGAAAAAGGGTCTTTTAGTACTTCTCTAGTAAAGTTTGATGAAGCTTTAAAGTTTACAATAGAAATGGCATCAAATGCTTACAAAAATGAAGAAGGAATTGTCGGAGTTCCAACTGGTTTAACTGATCTTGATGAGAGACTAGGTGGTCTTCATAAATCAGATTTAGTAATTATTGCTGGAAGACCCTCGATGGGTAAAACTGCACTTGCAACAAATATTGCTTTTCATGCTGCAAGGAAATTACAAGAAAGCGGAAAAAAATCCTCAATTGCTTTTTTTTCACTAGAAATGTCTTCTGAACAATTGTCTACTAGAATTTTAGCTGAACAATCTAGAATTAAATCAAATGACATAAGGAGAGGAAGAATTTCTGATGAACAATTTGACAAATTTATTGAAACTTCAAAAAATATTTCGGAACTACCTTTGTATATTGATGAAACTCCAGCTATCAGTATTGCTGCTGTAAGCAATAGAGCTAGAAGAATCAAAAGATTACATGGGTTGGATATGATTATTGTTGATTATATTCAATTGATGAAAGGAACAACTTTTAATAAAGAGAACAGGGTTCAAGAAATTTCACAAATTACTCAAGGTCTTAAAGCAATAGCAAAAGAACTGACTGTTCCAGTACTTGCACTCTCGCAATTATCTAGACAAGTTGAACATAGAGATGATCATAAACCCCAGTTATCAGATTTGAGAGATTCGGGCTCTATTGAACAAGATGCAGATGTTGTAATGTTTGTTTATAGAGAAGGTTATTATTTAGAGAAAAAAGAGCCAAGACCCGCAACTGTTGAACATGCCGAATGGCAAGCAAAAATGAACGAAGTTTCTAATTTAGCTGAAATAATAATAGGTAAGCACAGACATGGCCCTACTGGTAACGTGATGTTAGAATTTGAAGCTATGTTTACGAAATTTAAAGATATCCAAAATAGCTAAATTAAAATATATATTTTGTTGTTAAATGTTTGCACGTTTATATCAAAATACCGTAATCCAAAAACCAAAAACTATATTAACATTGTTAATATTTTGTTTATTATTTTTTGGATATTATACAAAAGATTTTAAATTAGATGCTTCTTCTGACACGCTGCTCATAGAAAACGATCCAGATTTAAAATATTTAAGAGAAATTACAGATAGATATGGCGCAAAGGAGTTCTTAATACTAACTTTCACTCCTAAAGAAAGCATAATTTCTGATAGCACAATAAATAATTTACTAAGTTTAAAAAAAGAAATTCAAAATTTAGATTGGGTTCATAACGTTATAACAATGCTAGATATTCCATTGTTAGAAAATTCCGATAAACCTTTGTCAGAGAAACTAGAAAATTTTGTAACATTAAAAAATGAAAATGTTGATAGAAATAGAGGTTTAGATGAGATTTTAAACAGTCCTGTATTTAAAAATTTTGTTATTAGCGAAGATGGAACCACAACCGGTATAATTGTTAACATTAAAGAAGATAAAAAATTAAAAAATTTAATTAAAAAAAATAATGAATATAAAGAAAAAATAAACAATAAAGAAAAAGTTTCAAATTATGATCAGTTTAATGTTGAGTTTGAAAATTATAAAACATTAGCTAAGAAAAAAAATCACAAAAATATATTAGAAATTAGAAAATTAATTCAAAATTATAATGAAATAGGAAAAATTCACCTAGGTGGAATTCCTATGATTGCCGATGATATGATGTCATTTATAAAAAATGATATTGTAGTATTTGGTACAGGAGTTTTTTTATTTATCGTTGCTACTCTTTGGTTTGTTTTTCGAAAATTGCTTTGGATAATTGTTCCGCTCAGTAGTTGTTTTTTTGCTGTAGTAATAATGACAGGCTTACTAGGATTGCTGGGCTGGAAAGTAACAGTAATCTCGTCAAACTTTATTGCTTTAATGTTAATTTTAACAATGGCGATGAATATTCATATGAGTGTTAGATATATTCAAATTAGAAAAGAAAAACCCGAGCTTGCTAATGTAGATATAATTTTAATTACAGCTAATAAAATGTTTTGGCCAATTCTCTATACAGTTTTAACAACAATATGTGCTTTTTTGTCTTTAATTATGAGTGAGATAAAACCAGTTATTGATTTTGGATGGATGATGACCTTGGGTTTAATTACATCTTTTACAGTTACTTTTACATTGTTACCAACAATCTTAAACTTTTTATCTAAAGACAAAATTGAAATTAAAGATACAAATAAATCTGTAATCACAAATTTCTTTGCTAATACCTCAATAAATAATTCAAAAACTATTTTTTCTATAACTTCTTTAATAATAATATTAAGCGTTATTGGAATTAATAAATTAGAAGTAGAAAATAGTTTCATAAATTATTTCAAAAATAATACTGAAATATACAAAGGAATGAAGTTAATAGATGATAAGCTTGGAGGTACTACTCCTTTGGAAATAATATTAAAATTCCCGGCAAAAACAAAAGAGGTTAAAGAAGATGATGATTTTGATGATTGGGGTGAAGATGAAAATTCAAACAATGATAAATATTGGTTTACTAAAGACAAAATAGACAAAATTGAGAAAGTTCATAACTATCTTGAGAGTTTAGATGGTGTCGGAAAAGTTCTATCATTTTCATCAATTTTACAAGTAGCAAAAAAATTAAATAACAATAAAGAGCTTGGAACCTTAGAAATGGGTATTTTATATAGTAAAATGCCAGAGTCTATTAAAAAAGAAATTATAGATCCTTATATATCTATAAAAGACAACGAAGCACGGATTAATTTAAGAATTATTGATTCTAAAAAAGAACTCAGAAGAAATGAATTAATTAAAAAGATTGAGTATGATCTTCAAAACAAGCTCAATTTAAAAAAAGACGAATTTAAATTAGCTGGTGTTTTAATATTATTTAATAATTTATTGCAAAGTTTGTTTAAGTCTCAAATTTTAACGCTTGGTTTTGTTATGATAGGTATTTTTGTTATGTTTCTAATTTTATTCAGAAACTTAACTTTGTCTTTGATTGGTGTAGTACCTAACTTTATTGCCGCATTTTTTATCTTAGGAATTATTGGTTTGCTTGGAATACCGCTTGATATGATGACAATTACTATAGCTGCAATTACGATCGGAATTGCCGTTGATAATAGCATTCATTATATCTATAGATTTAAAGAAGAATTTTCTTTAAACAAAAGGTATGAAGAAACTCTTAAACTTTGCCATTCTACGGTTGGCACAGCAATACTAAATACATCTATTACAATTGTTTTTGGTTTTTCTATATTGGTTTTTTCAAACTTTATACCAACTATTTATTTTGGTGTATTCACAGGAATAGCAATGTTATTAGCGATGGTTTCAGTATTAACCTTACTTCCTAAGCTAATTCTAATTATAAAACCTTTTGGATCAGAAAATAACTAACAATGGTTGAGTACCTTAAAGATTTTTTTGAAAATATAGTAGCTTTTGATTTAATTTACATAATTATTACTTTGTTATCTTTAATTAAATGCTCTAGAAAAGGTTTTGTATTGAGTATTCTTGCTGCCTCAAAATGGTTACTTGCTTGGGTAATTACAATTTATGTATTTCCAAGAGCAAAACCTTATGTAAGTGACATAATTAATATTAATGAATATATTTTAGATGTCATTCTTGGTATAGGAATTTTTATAATAATTCTTTTTATAGTGTTAATGATTAACAAGGAAATAAGCAAAAAAATCACTTTATCAGGACTTGGTAAGCTCGATACATTTTTTGGATTCTTTTTTGGTTTTATAAGAGGGTATATAATTTGTGTTTGCATATTTACTTGTATTAATTATGCGTATAATTACAATAATTGGGGATTAAACATTAATAATTCAAAAACCTTTTCAAAAGTTGAAATTGGTAGTAATTATCTTATTAAGGTATTCCCAGATAAAAATGATTACAAAGATACTAAAGAAAAAATTCAAGAACTTTAATCCAAAACTTAAAGAAGAATGTGGAGTTTTTGGTATAAGTAATAGTGTAGATGCTTCTACACTTACCGCTTTAGGTTTACATGCATTACAACATAGAGGGCAAGAAGGATGTGGTATTGTTTCCTATGATGGAAAAAATTATCATTCTGAAAAAAGATTTGGATTAGTTGGAGATAATTTTAACAAAGAAAAAGTATTAAAAAAATTACCTGGTAAATATGCTATTGGTCATAATAGATATAGCACAACAGGCGGCACAACCCTAAGGAACATTCAGCCATTTTTTGCTGATACTAATGCAGGTGGAATAGCAGTTGCGCATAATGGCAATCTAACTAACGCTATAACTTTAAGAAAAAAATTAGTTGAAGGTGGAGCAATTTTTTATAGCACCTCCGATACAGAAACTATTATTCAACTTATTGCAAGATCAAAGAGAAGAAAAACAATTGATAAAATTGTTGATGCCCTTTTTCAAATTCAAGGTGCATATGCACTTATATTTTTGACTCAAAACACTCTGATTGGTGTAAGAGATCCGTTTGGAATAAGACCCTTAGTTATTGGAAAATTAAAAGATTCTTATATCTTTGCCTCTGAAACTTGCGCTTTGGATATTGTTGGAGCAAAATTTGTAAGAGAAGTTGAAAATGGTGAAATTGTTTACATTGAAAATAACGAATTAAAAAACATTAAACCATTTCCTTCAAAGAAACCAAAGCCTTGTGTTTTTGAATATATTTATTTTTCAAGACCAGACAGTATCTTAAATGGAAAATGCGTTTACGAATATAGAAAAAATTTTGGTAAGGAGCTTGCTAAAGAAGCTGATATAGATGCTGATTTAATAGTCCCAGTTCCAGATTCAGGAAATGCAGCTGCTATTGGTTACAGTCAACATGTAAAAAGAAACTTTGATTTAGGTTTAATAAGAAACCACTATGTTGGTAGAACTTTTATCGAGCCAGTTCAAAAAATTAGAAGTTTAGGAGTCAAACTAAAATTAAATGCAAACAAATCAACTATAGAAAATAAAAAGATAGTTCTTATAGATGACTCTCTTGTAAGAGGAACCACATGCCATAAAATAGTTAAAATGCTTTACGACTCTGGCGCTAAAGAAGTTCACGTTAGAATCGCTTCTCCAGAGATAAGGTTTCCTGACTTTTATGGTATTGACACACCCACAAAAAAAGAACTTTTAGCTGCAAATAAGAATAATGATGAAATTTGTAAGTATATAAACGCGAAATCTTTAAAATTTTTATCAATTGATGGCATGTATAGAGCTATGGGATTTGAAAAAAGAAATAGCACGTATCCTCAACTTACGGATCACTATTTTACTGGCGAATATCCTGTTAAACCAATTGATAATTTAGGAGAAGATAAGGTAACTCAATTATCTTTATTAAGCTCATCTTCAAACAACTAAATATGAAAACAGTAAATTTTACAGAGATGAAAAATGGCTCTAAAGAAGATTATTTATTATTAGATAAACATGAAAAAAAATACATTGAAGGTACTGCTGATAGAATTTTAAAATTCATGGGGGGATTAAATTCTACATTAGAAGGTTATAAAATTGGTAGACTAGAACATTCTCTTCAAACTGCTACAAGAGCATTAAATGATAAAGCAGATGATGAAATGATAGTTGCTGCATTGCTTCATGATATTGGAGATGAATTAGCTCCGTTAAATCATTCTGAGTACGCTGCAGCTGTACTCAAACCTTATGTTAGTGAAAAAATACATTGGCTTGTAGAAAAACATGGTGAGTTTCAAATGTATTATTATGCACACCATTTAGAAGGAAATAGAAATCAAAGAGAAAAATATAAAGGACATAAGTATTACGAAGATACTGCAAAATTCTGTGAAAATTGGGACCAAAAATCTTTTGATCCTAATTTTAAATCTTTACCTCTTAACGATTTTGAAACTTATGTAAAAAAAATATTTAGCAGGACACCATATACACAATAAAATTTTTCATTAGACTATCAAATTCAATTCTTCGAACAAAAATTTTGCAATAGTTTGCATTCCTTTTAAACTACTTTTTTTCTCTGCAATAGAATTGTAATTTGTATTAGTGTTAATGTCATATGTGTAATGTTGACCATCTTTTCCTTTAATATACTCAATTCCAGCTATTTCAATTCCATTTGATTTAATTAATGATTGGTATTTAGAAATTTCATTATTATTGTAATCTTTTATAATCATAAATTTATTTCCATCAGAATTAGCTGGACAATATTTTTCTTCTAAATTACAAGGATCCGCTGGACATAATTCAAAACCTTCTGTTGCATCAACTTGAACTGCATATAGTAACTTACTATTAACAAACTCAACTCTAGTTATTACTTGGGGATCAGAAACAATATATTCTTGAAGAAGGGTTGTGCCATCAATAGAAGGTTCAAATTGATCTCCATTTACATGCTTGTTTAGTTCGCTGGCATTGTTAAAATATTTAATCCCTAAGCCACGACCACCTCGATTATGTTTTGTAATAAATGGTTTATCAAAATTATTAGAATTTTCTAATAAACTATTTTTATCTTTACAAAGAAAAGTTTTAGGAAATTTGATATTATAATTTTCTAGCTCTTGATACTGCATCTGCTTGCTTATTTCTAACTTTAAAGCTTTTGAATTATTTATTATTCTTCGTTTGTGATTTTCTAACCACTTCAAAACTACTTTTGTATTCTCTGGAGCATAACGATGCCCTCGTGTATGTGAACTTGCACTCATACGATTATAAAAAACACCATTAGGTGGACTATTTGAAAAATCAATTTTTTCTCTATCCATATGCCACTCTTTGTATGGAGCATTTATTTTTTTTAATTCTTCTCTTAATGGCACTACCCACTCATCATTCTCATGAATTATATAAATTTGTTTAGTCATTTTAAAGTCCGATTTAACCTCCACCAAAATCTGAACAAGGCGCACTAAAAATTTGTATTTGTTCATTTTTATTTTTTTCTAATTGTAAACTGGGGTAGGCTAATGGATTGTAAACTATGTCATATTTAGAGTGGTCTAAATAACCAAGAAAAATAAAAAAACAAAAAACTAAAATAAATATTATTGATTTCATGAATAAAACCACCTTCTTGCTTTAACTCCAAAAAAAGCTCCTATAAAAGCAAACAAAAACCAAGCCCAACCATGTAAACTGCCAGAGGCAATACCGCTAAATAATGCTCCAATGTTGCAGCCAAAAGCTAGACGAGCCCCAAAACCCATGAGAAAACCTCCCAGAATGGCAGCTAATAAAATTTTATAATTAGTTGTAGTTTTTTGACTAAATGATCCTGCAAAACTTGAAGCAATTACAGCACCAAGAACGATTCCAATGTTAGATATTGAGGTGTGATCAGCAAAAATACTATTTTTAAGAGCAATTTTTGGGTAATTAAAATTCCAGAAAGTCCAACTTGCAACATCAATTCCAACAAAACTTGCAATTTTAGCTCCCCACAATCCAAATGCAAAAGTGACAGACCATGGATGGCCTGCAATATTTAACATTAAAAAATTAAGTATTGCTAATAGGATCGCTCCAAGAAATAAAGGCCAAGGGCCTTTAATTGCATTAAAACCACTGGATAAAAAAATATCACTGTGGTTAAGCACTGTATTTCTTTTTTTATCAATAAATGAACACAGTATGTATAAAAGACTAATAGATATAAGCTGTATTAACACTGTATTAATAATTCCAAATTTTTCGAGTAAAGATATATTTCCCAAGGAAGGTAAATCTAACCAAAATGTAAAATTATAAGTTCCAACCAATGAACCAACTATAAAGAAAATTAAAGTTATAAACATTTTTGTATTACCCCCGCCCAAGGTAAATAGAGTGCCTGAACCGCACCCTCCCGCAAGTTGCATAGCAAGTCCAAAAATAAACGAACCTATAATTACAGAAACATTTGTAGGAGCTATAGAGCCTATAACTGGATTTCCATAGAATATACTTTTTGAATTTACAATTCCTGAGAATAAGAGAATTGCAAATGCCAACATTAAAAATTGTGCTCTAAGAGCACTGCTATCAGATTTTTCTATAAAATTTCTCCATCCACCGGTAAATCCAAACGAAGCGTGATACAAAGTAAAACCCAATAACAAACCTATTACAAAGATCAAGGAGTGCTGGAAGTTAATTATTTCTTTTAAAAAATATAATAAAAAAATTGAACTTATTAAACCAAATGAAAGCGTAAAAAAATCAATTTTTTTTTCTTGTATCATGTTAAAAAGTTATATGATTTATTTAGATCAGAAAAGGGGAAGTAAGAGTTATTAAAATAACGGGAATAAAATTCTTCCCCTTTTTTTCTGACTATAGCTAATTTCTCAAATTAACCTTTTATAACTTCTCTATCAGGGTCAAATGTCCAATCGACCATAGAGCCGTCATAATTCTTAACATTTGGTTGTTTAGCTATTTCACTTAAAGCAAACCATCCTATGGAAGCCCAGTGTCCTGTGTTACAGTAGGATATGTAGCCGTCTTTACCATTTAAACCCGCTTGTGAAATTAGTATCTTAATTTCCTCTACCGATTTAAAGGTACCATCTTCGTTAACCAAAGTTTGTTGTTCTAAGTTAATAGAATTTTTAATTCTTCCTGCTCTTAAAGCTTGCTTCTTTTTCTTTTCTCCAACAAAGAAAGCAGCAGGTCTGGCATCAATCAAGCCAATGTTAGTATTCTCGATAACTTTAATAACGTCATCAGCATTAGCATAATACTTGTCAGTATAATTAGCTATAAACTTTACGAGTTTTGGATTATGCTCGCCAGTTTCAATTTTAAAACCTGAAGACTCCCAAGCTTTATAGCCACCATTTAAGATGGATACTTCGTCATGGCCCAAAGTTTTAAACGTCCAATAGACTCTTGAGGCACTGCCAAAATCACTTGAACTAACACCGCCGTAAACGACGATTACATGATTTTTATTACCAATTCCAAGACTACCGATTAACAGTTCAAGATCTTTAACTGGTGGCAATTGTCCGATAATTCCATCAACTTCTGTTCTCCACCCATCTTGAAGATAATCCGAATATATGGAACCTGGTATATGACCTTGTGTAAAAGTTTCATATGATCCTTTATCGATTTTGTTTCGAATATCCAAAACAAAAACTTCACTGTTTTTCAAATTATTATTTAACCATTTTGCATCCACTAGAGGTTCAGCGGCATAAGCAGAAAAGCTAAAAATAAAGAAAAAGATTGTTACTATTATTTTTCTCATTTTCTCTCCTTTTTTAGTGCTTTGACTTAATGTCGGGCGCACAAGTAAGTTAAATACCCAGTTTATTAATGAGATTTTCCTCATATAAACTACCGGCTAAAGCAAGGGATCTAAAAAGATTTTCGCTTTAGCCGGATTTATAAAGCGCTCGCAATTTGATTTAAATTAAATCAGCGCTATTTGAGACAGTTACTAGTATATAATTCTAAAAATGTAAAGTTTTATGGAAAAATAAGTTAAAAATATTAAAAATAATGCTATTAACTAGATTAAAAATCTATATAATTGTGCTATTGTAGAATATATTACTATGAATGATATAGATAAGAAAATTTTATCCTTGTTACAAACTAATGCTGACATTCCTATTGCTGAATTATCAAAAAAAATAAATTTATCACCATCACCTTGTTGGTTAAGAATAAGCAAACTATACAAGCAAGGCTATATAAAAAAAAAAGTAGCTGTCATTGATAGAAATAAAATAAATCTTTCCACTGTGGCTTTTGTTCAAATCAGAACAAGTCAACATAATATGGCATGGTCAAAAAAATTTATAGAAGGCGTTAAAGAAATGGATGAGGTTGTAGAATTTTATCGGTTAAGCGGAACAACCGATTATCTCTTAAAAGTTTTGGTTCCAAGTATAAACAAATTTGATGAATTTTATAAAAAACTGACCGATAAAATTGATCTATCAGATGTTACAACTAGTTTTGCCATGGAAGAAATTAAACAAACCAGTAATCTTCCACTAAATTACATATGATGAACAAGTATATAAAATCTATTATGAATCGAGATCACGAAGCTAAATCTAAGCTAAGTATCATCCTAACTTATCCAGGGGTTATAATAATTAATCAATCATTCGTTTTATATTGTTTTTTTTTTAAAAGAATGTACAATTTACCAAAACTTTGAAAAGTAATCATGAACCTATTAGAATGTATAATACGTGCCGTAATTAATTTTTTTGCTTATCTAATCTTGTCGCTTATAGCAATTTACTGTTTAATTTTCATTGCCAATTCTTTTGCAGGCCAAACGTATACTATAACTCACGGAGAATATTTTTTGGTTTGGATTGTAATGGCAGTTTTCATCAGACAAGTTAGTGGAGATATTTCCGTATTATTTTTCAAAAAATCTGAAAAAGAATAATCAATTTAAATAGAAAAAATACTGATTCGATTAAATGTAATCGATAGAGAAGGCAAAAAAACTGCTATTGATATCGAAGAAGGTACAACTATACGAGATGCAATAGAGGAAAAACTATCTCCCGATAACTACGGTGTTTGCGGAGGAAATTGCTCCTGTGGTACTTGTCATGTGCACGTTATCCTTAGTGACTTTGAAAAACTGAAAGCTGCAGAAGAAGATGAAATTTCAACCTTAAAAGAAGAGGCCATTAAACCCACTGTACATTCTAGACTCGGTTGCCAGGTTGAACTTAAAAAAGAGTTTAACAATATTACAGTTACTATTGCCCCAGATTAGTATTATTCATTAATTTACATTTGATACAATTGTCATTAACAATACAAGTCATATTTTATTTTAATGAATTTTTTTTATATCGCAATTAACGCTTGATCTAAGTCATTTTTGATATCTTCAAAATCTTCTAGACCAACTGAAAGTCTAACCAAATTATCAAAAATATTTTGATCGTTTCTTTCCTCATCAGTTAAAATTCTGTGTGTTGTGGTTGCTGGATGCACGACCAAAGATTTTGTATCGCCTAAATTATTACATATGTCGATCATCTTCAATTTATTGATAAAATTAAACGTTTTTTTTTTATTTCCTTTGATGTAAAAGCTTAAAACATTGCCTCCCATCTTTTGTTGTTTTTGTGCGAGTTCATATTGTGGATGACTTTTTCTAAATGGATAATTAACTGATTCTACCTTGTTGTGTTCAGCCAAAAATTTCACTATTTTTTCAGCATTTTTTGATTGCTCCACTACTCTTAAATGAATTGTTTCTAATCCTTTTGATAAAACCCAAGCATTAAAGGGACTTATACAAGGTCCTGTATGTCTTAAAAAAGGCTTTAAAATTTCTTCTCTAAACTTTGTTGAACATAAAATTGCACCACCCATGGTTCTTCCTTGTCCATCTATATGTTTGGTGCCAGAATAAACTATAATATCTGTTCCAAACTTTGATGGACTTTGCAAAACAGGTGACACCAAAATATTATCGACAATAACTTTAATGTTATTTGCCTTAGCTAATTTGCAAACTGCTTCTATATCTACCAACTCAAAACAAGGATTGGATGGAGTTTCAAAAAAGAAAATTTTTGTATTTGATTTTATCTCTTTTTTCCAACTTTCTATATTTTTTCCATCAACAAAAGATACTTCTATTCCATATCTTGTTATTATATTTTTTATAACTTCTCTACAAGAACCAAACAAAGCGGTTGCTGATACAACATGGTTCCCCGCTTGTAATTGACACATTAAAGACGCAAAAACTGCAGCCATTCCGCTTGCTGTAGCAAAACAACTTTCTGAACCATCTATTACTGCCATCCTTTTTTCAAATGTATCGATTGTTGGGTTGGCATACCTTGTATACTGAAATCCTGTTTCATCACCTTTAAAAATTGCTTCTGCTTGTTCTGCGGTCTGATATACAAACCCAGAAGTTAAAAAGAGACTTTCCGATTGTTCTCTAAATTGAGTTTTATGTAAAGCTTCACGAATTAATTTAGAATTTTTACCCTTCAAATCATTTTTTAACATGGTAAACCACTCCTTTTCCAACCAACATTTTCTTGATTGCCCTCAAAACCATCAGAAACATTAATGCATGTATAGTTTTCTTTATTTAAAAGTTCTGCTGCGAATTGAGATCTTGCTCCTGAACGACAAAGAATCAGAATGTTTTTATCTTTATTAATAGCTAAATTTTTAAATTCTTGTATAAAATTTTCATTAAAAATTCTCTTATTGCCAAATTGTATTGACAAAAAATAAGTTTTTAATCCTATTTTTTCTCCTTCTGGTTTACCAATCGTCTCCCATTCTTCCTTTGTACGCACATCCAATAATACACTATTAGATTCTGCCATGAGATAACTTCCAATATCTTTTGCTGCAAGTTGTTTAATCATAATTTTTTTGTATTCCTTAGTAAATTTAATTTAATCAAGCTTTGTCCTTATAATTTTTATGGTGTTTTGCAATTCTTTCATGAGTTCCAAACAAAAAATGACTAGACATATTTTCTCTATATTTGCTAGCTGGCACTTTTAATCCAACAGCTTCAGCAACCTCTCTAATTAACATAGGATTTGCTCCGCAGCAGACGCCCAAATAATTTATCCCAAGATCAAAAGCTTCTTTTGCAAATTTTCCAATTTCATATCTATTACATTGCATTGGATCTAGTGCTGTAGGAAATGGTGTTTTGTGAGGTGTATAACAACTGCATCCATTATTATCTGGTAGATTAAAAAAAGTAGGATGTTCTTTTGTTGTACGGTAATTAATTGGTAAAGTAGCTACATGACATTTTAATGTTTTTCTAATTTCTTTAAGGTAAGGCATCATTGTATTAGGTCCTCTAAAACAATTCATCCCTACTACGTCACCTCCTCGTTGCTCTAGCTCTTTGCAAGTATCTAAAATAGAGACACCATCTCTCATAATGTTTTCACCCATAGGAGCAATTGTAATAACGCATGGTAGTCCACTTTCTTTCATTACTTTTAAAGCTGTATAAGCTTCCTCAGCATAATAGAAAGTTTCACCAATTAATATATCTGCATCTTCATCAACAGCCCAACCAACCATTTCCGTAAACATTTTTTCAACTTCGCTGTTTTGACTAGTGTCTTTATCATTCCAAATATTCGAATTAGAAATGTTACCAGCCATCAAGTTAGGTTCAATTCCTTTTGGCGTATCGAGGGCAACTTTTTTTGCGATCTTTAAAGCTGATCTATTTAATGGTTCTAATAGCTCTTCTTTGCCAATCACTCGCATTTTTTCTCTATGTCCATTATAAGTGAATGCCTGAACTATATCAGAGCCTGCATGTTGAAAATCTCTGTGCAAATTTTCTAATGCTTCTGGGTGTTCCAAAGAAACCATTGGAACAAACTCTCCTGAAGACATATATCCCCTTCTTTCTATTTCAAAAAGAAATCCTTCAGCACATATCACTGGACCTTTGTCTAGTCTCTCCTTTAATCCTCGTTTTTTCATATTCCTCCAAATTTATCGTGGAGATAAAGAAGCTACTTATCGAAAAGAGAAATAAATAATAAGTAAGCTTCCCTTTCTCCTTTTTAGCGCTTTAGCTTTTGCTGGGTGCACAATATGGTTCAAATACCCGGCTTTTAATCACAAATATGATGCAAAAAAAAACCACCTACTAAAGAGGTGGTTCATTAGAAACATCTATTTAGCAGGATTTACCATAACGCCCCGCAATTCGATCTAAATCAGCGCTGCAAAAAACTTACTATAAGTGAAATAAACAATCAATGATAAAAAACATATAGAAATCTATATAATTTACTTAATGAAAATTAAAGATCAACAAAAAGGAACGTTATTAGCTTTTACAGCCATAATGTTCATAACTCCTGATAGTTTGCTTATTAGATTATCTAATGTTGAATCTTGGAATTTAATATTTTATCGAGGTTTTATACCTTTTCTTGTTGTTTTTGTTGGTCTTTTAATAATTCACAAAGGAAAGCTTTTTTCTTCAATAATGGAAAATGGATGGCACGGTATTGGGTACATATGCACATTTATAGTAACAAATATTTTATTCGTTCTATCGATTGAAAACACAAATGTGGCTAACACTTTGATAATGATAAGTCTTGCTCCGATGCTGTCTGCTTTAATAAGCTTTATTTTCTTAAAAGAATACCCAAATAAAAAAACATGGATAGCAATTATAGTAACAACTCTAGCAGTAATTTATATATTTATTGATTCTTTTGAAAGAGGAGATGTCATGGGTAATCTTTATGGATTTATCTGTGCATTGGGTCTTGCTACTGGAGCAGTAATAATAAGAGCCGGAAAAAAGAATTCTAATTTAATTCCTTCCGCAATGATCGCTAAGCTATTAATTGCTTTAATAGCTTTATTTTTTGCTGATGATCTAAGTATTAAGGGTAACGATTTTTTAATCATTCCTGCTATGTGTATATTTTGTGTAGCTATTCCTTTTGTTTTAATCACATTAGCTCCGAGATACATTACGGCTGCTGAGGTCAACTTATTTTTCCTACTTGAAACAATCTTAGGACCCTTTTGGGTATGGATGGTTATTAAAGAACAACCAAGTTTCGAAACCATCATCGGAGGTGTTGTGATCATTTTGACCATAGCAACTCATTCTTTTCTCGCCTTAAAAAAAAACATAATAAAAAATTAACTACTTGCTTTTTTACACAAAAGCATACTCACTCAAAAAATGGGAAAATTATTGAAAAATTCTTGGGCTCTATTTGCAGGAATAGGAATAATTCTAATTGCTCATGGACTACAAAGTTCGTTGATGGGAGTAAGAGCTGTAATAGAAAACTTCAGCTCTTTATCTACTGGAATATTAATGTCAGGATATTATATAGGATATTTCGTCGGTTCTAATTTAACTCCTACTCTAATTTCAAGAGTTGGTCATATTAGAGTATTTGCTGCTTTTGCATCGACGGCCTCTTTAAGTGTTTTGATTATTGCAATATATGTAAATCCTATTGTTTGGACATTAGGAAGATTTTTAACGGGCTTAAGTTTAGTGAGTTGCTATATTGTAACTGAAAGTTGGCTTAATGACAGAGCAAATAATAGAACTAGAGGAAAATTGCTTTCTGCATACATGTTTATAACCTATTTAGGCGTAGCTTGTGGAGCTCTTCTTTTAAATTTCGATGATCCAAGAAATTTTAAACCTTTTATTTTAGTTTCTATTTTATTGTCTATAGCTTTAGTTCCTATTTTGCTTACAAAACGTTCTGCTCCTAAATTTAAAAAAATTGGTACTTTAAATTTAAAAGAGCTTTATAAAATTTCTCCTTTAGGTACAATAAGTTCGTTTTTTACAGGTACAATTTACTCTGCATTATTTTCAATGTTCGCAGTATACGCTGTAAAAGTTAATTTTTCCTTCTTTGAAATTTCTATATTACTATTTTTAATAACAATAGCTGGAGCTTTTTTTCAAGCACCAGTGGGTTATCTTTCTGACAAATATAATAGAAGAGTTATAATTGTTTTATGCACTTTTTTAAGCGCAACTTTATGTGTACTATTAACTATTGCATCAGGAGATAAACTTTTTGAAATAAATGCTCTACATCAACTTTTAAACGTAAATGTACTAAAAAATTTTTACTTATTAACTTATGCTGGACTAAATAAGTTATATTTCTTTATTTTTATAACAATTTATGCCGGCATAGCGCTTTGTCTTTTCCCGTTAAATCTTGCTCATACAAATGATTTTGTTTCAAAAGAAAAATTTGTAGCTGCTGGGGGAGGACTACAACTTGTTTTTGGATTGGGAGCAATGGGTGGGCCTTTGCTTTGCTCTATTGTAATGGAAAAACTAGGACCTAGCGGTTTCTTTGTCTATTTATTTAGTTTTCATGTTATTATTGGTTTATTCGGTATATATAGGATGACAAGAAGAGAAGCTGAAGAAAACCCAGATAATACATTTACTCCTCTTCCAAAAAATATTACTCCAGCAGGAATAGAGCTTGATCCTGAAACTGGTGTGAATCTTTCAAACGCTGAAAAAAAATGAACAATGAAAACGCAAGTAAACTGTGGAAAATGATACAGGAAGCTGGCGATTATTTAAGGTGTTAGCGGAACACAACGGTTCACACTAGTAGACACTAGTTATGCGGATAATTTAAAATTCATGAAAAATAAATCGCTAAAATAAAAGACAAATAACAGAAAAAACTAAATGTAATACTAGATGTTTTTGAGATAAATCAAATGGTCAATCCAGATGGTTTGTTAGGTTAAAAGATCATGAAAAAACTTTTAGGGATCTTGGTTCTGGGTTTGTTGGTTTGCAATAGTGCCACACTTTGATGCTTTAGTCCTAAAGCGGATGATAGTATAGTGTCATTAAGGAGTAGACAATTATGACAAACACAAGCACTTGGCATACAAGTATAAGTGATGCTATAAAAGTTCCAATTGAAAAAGGACGCCAGTCTG
>Ga0208879_1002148_pt1 | contig 17737 bp, 13 predicted proteins | sample Knorr_S15_td_Bot_FD_185605 | JGI IMG/M metagenome (GOLD analysis project Ga0208879, IMG submission 185605) | Marine microbial communities from Southern Atlantic Ocean transect - Knorr_S15_td_Bottom_ad_5009_LV_A (SPAdes) (version 2) | ecosystem: Environmental > Aquatic > Marine > Oceanic | place... | reverse complement strand
TAAATGATGAGCAAGTAGCCGCTTTTCACACACTCAGAGATACCGATAAAAATGTAAATCTCTTATACGGACTAACTTCCAGTGGTAAAACGGAAGTTTATATCCATCTCATAAAAGAGCAGATAGATCAAGGAAAACAAGTATTGTATTTGGTTCCCGAAATAGCTCTTACCACACAATTAATAGCTCGATTAAAACACGCCTTTGGCGATCAGATTGGTGTTTTTCATTCTCGTTTCTCGATGAATGAGCGAGCGGAACTGTGGAAGGATGTGAAAAATAATTTGCGCTTCCCAATACTTATTGGAGCGCGTTCCTCGGTGTTTTTACCCTTCGACGATTTAGGATTAATCATCGTTGATGAAGAGCATGAAAGCTCCTTCAAACAACAAGATCCAGCCCCTCGTTATCAAGCCCGTGATGTAGCCGTATATATGGGGCATCACTATCATGCAAAAGTGGTTTTGGGCTCGGCAACTCCATCCTTGGAAACTGCCTATAATGTGAATAATGGAAAGTACGGTATTGTTCAGCTTAAAAAGCGTTACGGAGGTTTCTCGCTACCAAAGATTCATCTAGTCGATATAGCTCATGCCTATAAGCGAAAGCGTATGCATGGTCATTTTTCTGAGGCGCTTCTCACAGCCATCGGTGAAACTTTTGCCCGTGGTGAACAGGTGCTTTTATTTCAAAACCGTAGAGGTTATGCACCACAACAGGAATGTCAGTCTTGTGGGAATGTGCCACATTGTAAGCATTGCGACGTTAGCTTAACTTATCACAAAAGCACGCAGCGTTTGCGTTGTCACTATTGTGGTTACGCGGAGCGAACTACTGTAAATTGTAAAGCATGTAATAAAGCTGATGTTAAGTTGAAGGGCTTCGGTACGGAAAAGATTGAAGACGAATTACAAGGCTTTTTCCCTGAGCATAAAATCCTGAGAATGGATTTGGATACTACCCGCAAGAAGAATGCTTATGAGACGATTTTAAATCAGTTCGAAGACCACGAGATAGATGTCTTGGTGGGAACTCAGATGATTTCTAAAGGATTAGATTTTAGCTCTGTAGGCTTGGTAGGCGTTCTCAATGCCGATCAAATGTTGAATTTCCCAGACTTTAGAGCTTTTGAAAGAGCCTACCAGATGTTGAGTCAGGTGTCGGGAAGAGCAGGGCGTAAGAAATCGGGCAGTGAGGTAATCATACAGACTTTTCAGCCAAACCATGAGGTGTTAAACTTTGTAAAGGAACACGATTATAAATCGATGTTGCAAACACAGCTAGTAGAGCGACAAGCTTTTAGATATCCACCTTATCAGCGATTGGTTTATATTTTAGTGCGCCATAAAAATAGAAGAGTAGTAGAGCATGCTTCCTCATTTTTGGCAAAGTCGCTAAGAACAGTTTTCGAGCATAGAGTTTTAGGGCCAGAATACCCAGGATTAGAGCGTTTGAAGTCCTATTATCAGAAACAGATTATGCTCAAGGTTGAGCGCGATTTATCTTATCCTGATGCAAAGAATAAGATTAATCAGTTGGTGAATGGCTTAGTGAGCCAGGAGAGCTTTAGAGGGGTGAAAGTCCGAATAGATATTGATCCTTTTTAGGAATTCATTTTTCAGTATATTTCAAATGATTTATCATTTCAATAATTAACTATGGATATTAAAGAGCGCATAAAGCTAAGAAGGAATATAAAGCCAAACTTTTTTACTGGGGAATCTGTGGCGGATTCTATTATTGAAGAAATGTTGGAAAGTGCTCATTGGGCTCCAACACATGGTTATACAGAGCCAGCTCGTTTTGTGGTGTTTTCAGGTGAGTCAAGAAATAAATTCGCTGATTTTCATTCTAATTTATACCAAGAGAAAACCTCCCCCGAAGCCTTCCAACAGATGAAATTTGATAAGTTGAAAGCCGTTCCGCTTTTAGCTTCTCATATCATAGCTATCATAGCTAAGAAAGGATCGAATAACAGAATTCCTTTTTTAGAAGAAATTGTTTCTACTTCCTGTTCTGTACAAAATATGTTGTTGCTTGCTTCTCAAAATGAGGTAGCTGTTCACTGGACTAGTGGAGGAATGACCTATACCGATGAGATGAAAACTTATTTAGGCTTTGGAGCAGAGGACCAAGTAATTGGATTTTTGTATTTGGGAAGGTCTGAAAAGGTGAATACTCAGGGACGTAGATTGTCTAATTCTCAGAATCATGTAGAATGGCGTAAATAAAAAAATGGCAGAAGCCCTAGTTTATTTAATTCAGTCGAAGTATATCGGTAGGTGTATTACAGATAACAGCTTTATTGCGATACATTGCCAAAGGGGCTTTCAATAGTTGTGGGTGATTCATCAATACATCAAACCATTCTTCTATAGAAAAATTCTTCCCACGAATATTTTTTTGATAATATGGATCCGCCTTATTTATGAGTGTCTTAGGTTCCATATTTAGTTTTTCAACCATTATTTGGAATAGTGTGCTCGAAACTTTCACCGAGTGTAGTTCTTGTTTATTTATTCTATCGGTTATTGTGTACGCATAAGAGAGCGTTTTCTTATCTCTTGAATTTTCCTCGTTGTAGAGGAGGGTGAGTTCATTAGGGTTTAGATGCATATTAATTCATTTTTAAAATTTATTGTATAATATAGTTAAAATCAGCTTAATAACAAGGGTCCCCTTCCCGCTTTTAATTATTGACTAATAATTCATATAGTGAATCAAACGAATATGTCTTATTTTCGTGGCTATGAGTAAACCACTAGCAGAACGTTTAAGACCGCGTACCATTGAGGACTATATAGGTCAGTCGCATTTAGTAGGTGAGGGCACTGTCTTTCGCCGAGCAATGATGTCGGGCGTATTGCCTTCCATAATTCTTTGGGGCCCTCCAGGCGTTGGTAAAACCACTTTAGCTCAGATTATTGCCAAGCAGTTGGGGAGAGATTTCTATACTTTAAGCGCTATTAATTCGGGTGTTAAAGATGTTCGAGAGGTGATTGAGAAAGCTAAAAGTAGAGGTTTATTTGGAACAGAAAGCCCTGTGCTGTTTATCGATGAGATTCATCGTTTTAGCAAGTCGCAACAAGATTCGCTTTTGGGAGCTGTTGAGACGGGAACGATCACCCTTATTGGCGCTACTACAGAGAATCCGTCTTTTGAGGTGATTCCAGCTTTGATATCGCGTTGTCAAGTATATACCTTAGAGCAATTTACTAAGAAGGAACTTCAAGACTTATTGAAGCGCGCCATAGAAACAGATGAGTTTTTATTGAAAAAGAAAATTGTAATCCTCGAAGATGATGCCTTGTTAAGGCTCTCTGGAGGGGATGCTCGAAGGCTTTTAAATGTCTTCGAACTGGTGGTTAATTCTGAGTTGACTCAGGAAATTACTATAGACAATCAACTAGTTGAGCGCCATGCACAGCAGGTAATGGCTTCTTATGATAAAGGAGGCGAGCAACATTACGATATATCCTCTGCTCTTATAAAATCTATTCGTGGTAGCGATCCTAATGCTGCTGTTTATTGGCTAGCTAGAATGCTCGAGGGAGGAGAAGATCTTAGGTTTATTGCTCGTAGGTTGTTGATTCTCGCTAGCGAGGATATCGGTAATGCGAATCCAACGGCATTAATCATGGCTAATAATTGTTTTCAAGCTGTGACTACTGTAGGCTTCCCTGAGAGTCGAATTATTCTTTCGCAGTGTGTAACCTATTTGGCAAGCTCATCAAAGAGTAATGCCGCATATATGGCGATTAATAAGGCTCAAGATGCGGTTCGCAAGACAGGGAACCTCTCGGTGCCATTACACTTGCGAAATGCACCTACCAAGTTGATGAAGGATTTAGACTACGGTAAGGATTATAAATATGCTCATAACCATACAAACAATTTTGTGGAGCAGGAATTTATGCCCGAGCAATTGAGTGGAAATCGCTTTTATGAACCGGGAAATAATGCTCGTGAAAATTCTCTCAGAGAATTCTTGAGAACAAGGTGGAAAGATAAATATGGGTATTAATTACTAATGAATAATGACCAATTAATGATTTGAAACTGTATCCAACATTTTATGGATTTCTGAACATCTTTGTCAAGATAAAAAAATACCTTCCATATTCTTAGTTAAGGATAAAGGGCTCATCCGATTATATCGCCATTAAAAAAAAAGCTTGTCATTCTTACGAATCGACAAGCTTTAATTTTTTACTGAATGCTAATGTTTAGTCCTCAGAGCGAAGAATTTGATTCATCGCAGCCATTTTAATCGCTGCAATAGCACATTCAATCCCTTTATTCCCCAAAGTACCACCTGAACGGTCTATAGCTTGTTGCATGCTATTGTCTGTAAGTACTCCAAAGATTACTGGAATATCTAATGTAATGTTTAGTTGAGTAATACCATTACTCACAGCTTGACAAACAAAATCGAAATGTTTGGTTTCTCCCTGAATAACAGAGCCTAAAGTAATGATAGCATCAACATCGGTAGTTTCTGCTAATACAGAAGCTCCAAATGTTAATTCGAAGCTACCAGGCACGTTCATTCTTAAAATGTCTTCAGCGGCTACACCATTATCTAGAAGAGCTTGCTGAGCACCCTTAAAAAGACCATCAGTAATTTCTTGGTTCCATTCAGAAACAACAATCCCAAAGCGCATTCCAGATGCGTTTGGGATAGAGTCTCTATCGTAATGTGATAAGTTCGTTGTTGACATCTACAATTATTGAGCAGCAGTAATACGTGAAATGTATTTACTTACTTGTTGTGCTTCACGCGATTTAGAAAATTCATCCTGAATACGAGTGTAAAGCTTTAATGCTTGATTCTTATCACCTAATGCTTCAGCAGTCTTTGCTGCTTTCATAAGGTAGATAGGAGTTGTAAAATTATTAGTGCGAAGTTCAGCAGCAGCAATGTAATAGTTAAGGGCTTCTTCTTTTTGGTCTAATTCAGCAAAAGCATCACCGATAGCACCTTTAGCTATAGGCGCTAAAATATCATCCTCAGATGAGAAATTGTCTAAATGACTAATAGCTTCTTCAGCATTACCTAAACGCAAGTATGAAACACCTGCGTAGTACTCAGCAAGGTTTGCCGTTTGGGTACCACCAAAATCTTCAATAATGTCTAATAGACCTAAAAATTGATCATCACCATCTAAAGCTTCTTGGTATTTCCCAGCTTCAAAGTTCTTTTCAGCCATGAATAGTTCAGTGTTCGCTTCATTTTCTAGCGGCTGAACATATAATCGGTTGTAAGCAAAGTAGGCACAAAAACCTAAAGCAATAGCCAAGACAATAACTATAAGGCTATTCTTATTCTTTTCTACATACATCTCAGCCTTAGTAAGGCTCTCTTCAATATTCTTTAATTGCTCTTGAGTCTGGTTTTTATTCTCAGCCATCTTGTTTTTTTTTTGTATTGAATGACAAAATTAAAATTATTTCTGGAATGACAATGTAATTTATGCCATGAGGTGTTATTTTTACCAAAAATCATTGCTATGCATCTTCAGGAAATATCCCTGTTACAATTCAAGAATTATAGTGAGGCCCGTGTGGTTTTATCACCTAATATCAACTGTTTTGTTGGTGGTAATGGCGCGGGTAAAACCAATATTTTAGATGCTATTTATTATCTCTGTTTTTGTAAGAGTTACTTCAATTCTATTGATAGTCAGAACATTAAGCACGATAAACCCTTTTTTGTAATTGAAGGTTCTTTTAATCGTTTGGATGAAATAGACACCGTGTATTGCGGGGTTAAGAGAGGGCAGAAGAAAATATTTAAACGTAACAAAAAGGATTACGAACGATTGGTAGACCATATCGGTTTATATCCTCTCGTAATTATTTCTCCAGGCGATAGAAATTTAATTATTGAGGGCTCTGAGACTCGTAGGAAGTTTATTGATTCGGTAATATCGCAGTCAGACAAGCTGTATTTGAACAATCTTATTCAATACAATAAGGCTTTAAGTCAGCGCAATGCACTATTGAAATATTTTGCTGCTAACTTTACTTATGACCCAACGACACTTGGGATTTATAATGAGCAACTAATTGATTTGGCTATGAGGATTTACGCCAAGCGGAAAGAGTTTATGACGAAGTTTAACCCTATATTTCAATCGTATTATCAAGCCATATCATCTTCCAATGAAGAAGTTAGTCTAGAGTATAAGTCCCAATTACACGATGCTCATTTAGGGGATTTATTGGAAGAAAATTTAAATAAGGATAAGATACTTCAATACACAAGTTGTGGAATCCATAAGGATGACTTATTGTTTAAAATAGGTGATTACCCCATTAAGAAACAAGGTTCTCAAGGGCAGCAAAAGACTTATCTGATTGCGCTAAAGTTGGCTCAATTTGATTTTATTAAAGACTTAGTGGGCTATAAACCACTATTGCTTTTAGACGATATTTTTGATAAATTGGATGACAGTCGAGTAGAGTCGATTGTGCGTTTAGTTTCCGAAAATCATTTTGGGCAAATATTTATTACAGATACCCACAAGGATCGCACAGAGGAGATTGTTAAGAATATAGACGATTCCTATAAAATTTTCAATGTAGTTGACGGAAGTATCCAATGAGAAGAAGGTTTAGAGAACAATCTATCGGAGAGGTAATAAAAGACCTTTTGAAAAACTACGATTTAGCATCGAAGTTAAACGAAGCCCATATCATTACGGCTTGGGATAAGTTGATGGGCCCAGCAGTGGTGAAATATACGCTTAATCTTGAAGTTGAAAAGAGAATATTATTTGTTCAGCTGAATAATGCAGCATTAAAGCAAGAGCTTTCCTATGCGAGAGAAAAGATTAAAAAGATGCTCAATGATGAAGTAGGAGAGGAAGTTCTACTTGATGTGAAGATTTATTAAGCCTGCAGCCGCTGAAAAGCGGTTTTTTTATTCATATTATTGGTGATACTGGCATATGTTTTGTTTAAATACTCAAAAAATACAGATATGAGATTCCTGATTACGCTATTAATGATTCCTTTTTGTGCATTTTCTCAGATGAGGGATGTTGAAAGTATTTTCCAAAATAAAGGAGAAATCTATTTTTCGTTCCAAGCTGAATCGAAAGATCAGTTAAACAAGGTCTCACAATTTGTTTCTGTCGATCATGGCTCTACATTAATGAATGCGTATGCATATGCCAATCAAAAAGAGTTTGGGGCTTTTCTAGACTTAGATATTGATTATGCAATTGAAGAAAACCCTGGGTTCACCTTTAAGGATTTAAACATGCTTTTATCTTTAGATCAGAGGCAAGTGAATGATTGGGATTTTTACCCTTCCTATGAAGTTTATATAGAGATGATGTATGCTTTTGAAGAGCAATATCCTGAATTGTGTAAAGTGTCATCTATTGGAACGAGTGTAAATGGGAGAGAGCTTTTGGTTGCCAAAATTACCGACCAGCTAGATGTGGAAGAAGGTGAACCAAGATTATTATATACTTCTTCTATGCATGGCGATGAGATTACAGGCTATGTCCTGTCTTTGCGTTTGATAGATTATTTATTGACAAATTATAATACAGATACGAGAGTCGCAGAAATTGTAAATAATATTGAAATTTGGATCAATCCATTGGCAAATCCTGATGGGGCCTACACCAATGATAATAGCACGGTTTACGGAGCGATGCGATATAATGCTAATTGGGTAGATTTAAATAGGAACTATCCTGATCCTGAGGATGGAGATCATCCCGATGGAAATTCTTACCAAGACGAGACTTTTGCATTTATGGCTTTTGCCGATTCTTGTGAATTTGATATGTCATCCAACTTTCACGGTGGTGCAGAAGTAGCTAATTACCCTTGGGATACATGGAGTCAATACCCTGCCGATTACGATTGGTGGACACATGTAATGCAGGAATATGCCGATACGGCGCAAACTCACTCAAATTATAATTACTTCAACTCCTTTGACAATGGTGTTACCAATGGTTATGATTGGTACGAAGTGAATGGTGGACGTCAGGATTATATGAATTATGAGAAACACTGTAGAGAATTTACTCTTGAATTATCTGATAGTAAAACTCCTCCAGGATCTCAGCTACCTTATTACTGGGATGCCAACTACAATTCCCTTTTGGCTTATTTGGAACAGAGTCTGTATGGCTTACGTGGTATCGTAATAGATTCCATTAGTGGAGCACCTCTACTTACTCAGATTTTTATTGAAGGACACGATGTAGATAATTCTGATGTGTCATCGCATTTGCCAATAGGTGACTATCACCGTTATTTAGCGTCTGGTTCTTACGATGTTATCTTTTCAGCAGAAGGCTATCAATCTAAAACAGTCTCTGCTGTAGCATTGATGAATAATGAGACTACCGTATTGGATGTACAATTAGTACCAAGTGCAGTTGGACTCGATGAAAGTTTGAGAAATGCTATTTCCATTTATCCACAACCAGCTAGTGAATTCATTCAGATAGATGCTTGTCCTAATGATGTTACCGAAATCCTGTTGATTGATAGTTCTGGGAAACTCGTGAAAAGGATTTCAACGAGTCATAAATCTTCGATTTACATCTCCAGAGATCAACTCCCTTCGGGTAGTTATATTCTTGATTTTCAGTCTGATAATTACGGATTTCAAAAAGCTATCATTTTACATTAACAGACATTGGCATCTGATTTGTCATGCATGGAATACTAAATATCACAAAATGAAGAAACTATACTCACTGTTCGCTTTACTCTTGTTCGGGTTTGTTAGCCAGGCACAAGAAACTAAAGTCACTATCCTAAGTGAAGATGCTAATTCTATCGTATTACATTACCAGTTTGGTACGTATAATTTAGTTGAGACCGAGATTAATGGGCTTAGTACCATTGCCCCTCAAATGGAGGATGCTACTCCAATAATGAAAGCAGGTACACCAGATTTATTAAAGATATCAAAGTCTTTACAATTACCTGAAGGAGCTTCAGTATCTATTGAGATTATTGATGAGAAGTTTGAAGACATCTATGGTGCTACAGTTCGTCCTTCGAAAGGGAATTTATATAGAAATATAGACCCTTCAACCATTCCTTATGAATTTGGTGCTAGCTATCGTAAAGATCAGTGGTATCCAAAAGCTCAGGCAGAATTCCAATCTGAATATCAAATAAGAGATTTTCACGGTCGTGCTTTATGGGTATATCCATTTAGAGCTTTACCTACAGAAAACATCTTGAGAGTTTATAGCGAAATAAGCATTAAAGTTAGTTTCAGTTCTGATAAATCTATTTCGACACCTAGTCGGGTCGATCGTTCTTTTGATGGCCTCTATAAAGCGCATTTCATCAATTATTCGAATGCTAAATACGATCCTGTTTCTGAAGAGGGGAAGATGTTGATCATTTCTCATGCTGATTTTATAGAAGCAATGGTTCCTTTTAGTAACTGGAAGACGCAAATAGGTATCGAAAACGAGATTGTAGATGTAGCAACTATTGGCGATGCTACAGCAATCAAACAATATGTTCAAGACTATTACGACAACCAGGGCCTTACTTATCTTTTATTAGTAGGAGATCAGCAACAAGTACCTGCCGATCAACTTTCAGCAGGTTACTCCGATAATAGTTATGCTTACGTAGCAGGTGATGATCACTATCCTGATTTATTTGTTGGACGTTTTTCCGCAGAGAATATTGCTCATGCACAAACTATGGTTGACCGCAGTATCGCTTATGAACTGAATCCAGAAATGGGGAATTCTTATAAAACTGCTGTAGGTATAGGTTCTGAGGATGGTACTTCTTCAACAGATCCCACTTCTGGGAATACTGGAATGGGTGACAATAATGAAGCCGATTGGCACCATCAGATGAATATTAAAGCCGATTTAATGGCTTATAATTACGCTATGGTGCACGAACTTTATGAGGGAGGACCTTATGAAGGATCAATTGATGAATCAGGTTATCCTTCGGCTTCAGATCTCGCTCAAAGAGTTAATAATGGTCTTGGTTTAATTAATTATACTGGACATGGTGGCCCTGAGTCATTCGTAACTACAGGCTTCAATAATTCAGATGTTGATGCATTGACAAATACAGAAGCTTTTCCGTTTATTTTCTCGGTAGCCTGTGTGAATGGAGAATTTATGAATTCAACTTGTTTTGCTGAGAAGTGGTTAAGAGCTACTGATGGCGAGGGGAATCCTACGGGTGCCGTTGCTGTAATCATGTCAACAATCAACCAAAGCTGGAGTCCACCAATGTCTGGACAAGATGAAATGAATGATATCTTAACCGAGCAATACGAAGACAATATACGTAGAAGCTTTGGGGCTATTACCATGCAAGCTTGTATGAAGATGAATGATGACTACGGCACAGGTGGTGACGAGATGACTGATACTTGGATGATCTTCGGAGACCCTTCAGTTGTTGTGCGTACCGATAAAGCAGGTAATGTCACGGCAGAACATGAGCAGGTACTTCCTTTAGGTTCAAATAGTTTTACAGTGAGTTCTACTAATGAAGGTGCTATCGTTGCTCTAACATACAACAACCAATTAATTACTGAAGGAATTATTGAAAATGGTCAGCTTGTTTTGGCTTTCGAACCGATTAGCGAGGTTGGTGTTTTCACCTTAACGGTAACTGCATATAACAATGTGCCCTATGTAGCCAATGTTCAATCTATTGTTCTCGATGGACCTTTTGTTATTCAGGAAGCTTTAAGCTTATCAGCTGTTTCAGATGGTATTGATGGGCAAGCAGATTATGGAGATAATTTGGTCTATAGTTTAGCTTTGGAGAATGTAGGTATCGAGAACACTGATTTACTTACTGTTGTTGCGAGTACTGAAAGTCCTTTTGTTTCAGTTGTATCTACTTCATTTGAAATGAATGCGATTGTAGCTGGAGAGATTGCTTGGGAAAACGATGCTGTAACACTTTCGATTTCTAATGATGTTCCTGATGGCACTGTTGCAACGATAAACTTTGAGATTACTGATGCCAGTGGAAATACTTGGAATACTTCTTCTCAAATCACTTTATCAGCTCCAGTTTTAGCTTCAGGAGAATTTATTGTTGACGATTCTACCGCTAATGGAAATGGGATTATGGAATTGGGAGAAAGCTATGTAATTCAATTCCCAGTATCTAATATTGGTTCTTCCTCTTCTGAGGAACTTAATGCCTTATTAAGTTCAACATGTCCTTATTTAGTTATTGAAGAAAGTACTATTGTATCGAGTTCTTTAGGTCAAGGTGCTTCAGATGTGATTTCATTCTCTTGTTCTCTTTCAGAAAATACTCCAGTATCAACCGAAGTGGATTTCTCGTTAATACTAAACTCAGGAGCTTATAGCTTTGAATCGACTTATCTGTTTACAACCTCTGACTGTGAAGTAGGATCCTTAGAGATTTTATTAACTTTTGTTACCGATGTATATTGCTCTCAAGAAACTTCGATGAGTATCACTGATGCTGATGGAAATGTTTATGAAGAGATTGGCGTAGGAGAAATGCAAGATGATTATACCTACGAGTTGAATTACTGTGCAGCTCCTGGAACAGTTATGCAGTTTGTGATTCTTGACGAGTATGGTGATGGAATTAACTCTGGTGGTTCTTATTCTATAGTTGTATGTGATCAAGAATTAATTTCTGGAGGTGATGAAAGTTTCTCTGAACTTATAGAGAGTTTTGTGGTGACTTGCGATCAATCGTCAATCGTATTTGGTTGTATGGATTCGCAAGCATTCAATTATAATATAGATGCCAATTACGACGATGGTTCTTGTATTGAACTTGTTGAAGGCTGTACAGATAATGATGCTCTAAATTACAATCCACTAGCCAATGTAGACAATGGCTCTTGTGAGTTCAGCTTATCATGTGATGCTGGGTATAACGAAGTTTATATCAGTGTTCTAACGGATGAATATGGTAGCGAGACTTCATGGTCACTACTAAGTGAAACTGGAGAGCTAATCGGTGAGGTAGCAACGGAAACTTATGATGATGTTGCTGTTTATAATTCTGCCTTCTGTGTTGCTGCTGATGAACAAGTGACTTTTACAATCATGGATTCTTATGGCGATGGTTTAACAACTGGTGATGGATACTTTACACTGACAGTGTGTGGTAATGTATTGCTTGAGGGTGCTGATTTTGGTTCTCAAGATCAAGTTGTATTCTTAGGCTGTGAAGCCTATAATGTTGCTATTGATGAAATCGATCGTGCTGCATGGGAAATCTATCCTAATCCTAATAATGGATCTGAATTATGGGTGAAGGCGAATAGTCAATCTAACTTGACAATAATTAATTTAGTTGGAGAGATAATTTATACGACTCCCTTAGATAAAGGTGTAAACCAAATTGAGCTACCACAGCTTAGTTCTGGAGTATATCTAGTGAAAACTAATACTGGAGCTATAAAGAAAATGATCGTTCACTAAAGGATCATAATATTCATAAAAAAAACTCCCTCGATTATTCGAGGGAGTTTTTTGTTTACGCGTGTTTTAATTTCGTCTTTCGTCTAAATCTTCAGTTTGCGTTTTAAGCCATTCGATAGTGCATCTTTATGAAGTAGTACCGAAATCGTATTCATCTTAAAATATGCTTCAGATACTAGTACATGACCTTTGTAGTCTTCCAAACCACGTTCGTCTCCCCAAGAGTTTTTAACCACAAAATACTCTTTACCGTCAACACCTTTCACCAAACCAACAATGTGCATTAAGTGATCATCGGTTACAGTATAATTGTCAAAATTCTCTTGTCTTATTTTTTGAGTAACATCCATTTCTTCAGCGGTAAGCTCAAAATCAGGTTCTTCATCTTTTAAAGGACTAACGGCAATCCCTTCTTTAGAGTTGAAACCTTCATTGCTTACATCGGCATCCCATTCAATGGTATAACCGTCTTTAAGGGCTTCCTTAGTCGTTTCTACTAATTCTTCTAAAGGAAGATTGTAAAAGCTCCCATTATCCCAATTGTCAGGAATTCTCAAGATGAAATCAGAATAAAATGCTCTGTGAGTATAAGAGGTTAAAGTGATATAGTTTTCAGCTTTAATGCCTAATGAAGCTGAAAAACTTTGAGGTGTGTAATTCTTTCCATTATAAGTGAAAGACTCAGGGTATTCTCCTAAATAAATATCTAAAAGAGAAGAATATCCTTTTTCCCAAAGTAGTGTTAGCTTTTTCCCTTTATTAGAAACTACTGCTTTCACATAAGCTTCTAGTATAGAGGCTAGTTCAGCATGATTATGAACCTCTGATTCGGTTTGTAAACCATCAAACACTTCGTTAGGAACAATACCATATACATCCACGGCATTTAGTAAATCGTGACCCAAGCTTCCCTCGCCAAATTGAGCTTTCCCATGTCGACGAACATAGTTGTCCGCTTTGTTTATGTATACTTGACGAGCAATAAAAATCTCCGATAAATTATGTATCCCCTTATTCATTCTGATTAATTCAGACTCTAAAAAGGAAGCAGCAGAGTAGCTCCAGCAAGTTCCTGTTCGACCTTGACTTTCTACTGGGTTAGCATCCCATTGAACGATTTTCTCGAATGACAGTGTGTCCTGCGCCCAAACATTTACGAAGGAGACGCACAGTAGACCAAATACTAGTTTTTTCATAATACTGATTTTGAGTCTTCAAAAATAGAAAAAGCCTTGGAATAGGCCTGTATTTTCAATACGAATTCATTAGTATACATGCAATTTAATTGTGTAGTTTTGAAGGATGATCAGTTCAGATAAAATGAAAATCATACTTTTTAGCACGGTAGATTCTATGAGTGATGTCTCTCGATTAGAGAGAACATCTGCTAGTGATTTTCATGCTTTTCATATCCGTAAGCCCATTTGGTCAAAGCAAAAACTTGGGGGATATATCTCAGGAATCCCTTTAGAGTGGTAAAGTATAGCTGTATTACACAGTCATTTCGAATTGTTAAATGAATTCAATATTAAGGGAATACATTTAAATGAAAAGAATAGGAGGGAGGGCATTTTAGAGAAGTTTTATTCTGATATTCGTTCTACTTCATTCCATTCTATTGAGGACTTAGTAGCTGATAAATCGAAATATGAATACGTTTTTCTGAGTCCTATTTTTGATAGTATCAGTAAAATTGGCTATTAATCCGCTGTCAATTTTGAGTATTTAAAACAAGTTAATAGAGACTCATCGCACGATATTATTGCATTGGGAGGGCTTATTCCGGAGCATATTGAGCAATGTAAGACTTTAGGGTTTATAGGAGTGGCGTATTTGGGAGCCTTTTGGAAAGTGTAATTTTTAGCTATCAGTAAATTTTAGCCACGAATGCACGAATGAAGTAGTATTTTGAACGAAATATCCTTAACACCTAATACATTGTAGTAAGTACTATGTACTAAGAATTTAATAAGTAGCCATCTCAGTATCCACTAGAGTAGCCCAAGCGTGGATCCCCCCTTCTAAGTTAATTAGTTTATTATAGCCTTTCACTTCTAAATAGTGAATCACATTCATGCTTCTTACACCGTGATGACATACAACAACGGTAGCTATATCCATTGAAACCTCATCGATACATTCATCAATTAAGTTCATTGGAATATTTGTGGCTCCATCGATATGACAGATATCCCATTCAAAATATTCACGGACATCGAGAATGTTAAGTTCAACATCCGATTGAAGCATTTTAGAGAGATCTTGTGCTGAGATTCTTTTAGGTAGATTCTGATGACTAGTTTCACAACTAGAATAATAATCGCCCAATTCAGTGATTTGAGCGGCTTCCGTTTTGTCGAATTCAACAATAGAAAATACGTAGCTCAGAGTGTTTAAACTAAGTAGTTTACCTGTCAATACATCCCCAATTTTCAAGATAATTTTAATAACCTCATTGGCTTGTATGCTTCCAATAATTCCTGGTAATACTCCTATCACACCCGCTTCAGCACAGTTTGGGATATCAGAGGGAGTCTCTTGGAAAAGGCATCTGTATGAAGGGCCATTTTCATAATTGAACACAGAAACTTGTCCATCAAATTGGTGGATAGCTCCAAATACAAGAGGCTTATCTTTTAATATACAAGCATCGTTAATCAAGTAGCGTGTCGGAAAATTATCGGTACAATCGACAATGATATCGAAAGCCTCGATAAGGTTTAGAATATTGTCTTTAGATACATTTGTATTCGCCACTTTAAAGTTCACATTCGGGTTTTGTGCCTTTAATTTTAGTGCAGCAGTTTTCGCTTTAGGATTCCCTAGATCTTCTTGAGCAAATAATACTTGTCGCTGTAAATTACTCTCATCAATCGTGTCGCCATCAAGAATTCCAATAGTTCCAACACCAACAGCAGTTAAGTATTGCAATACAGGGCAACCGAGCCCACCAGCACCTATAACCAATACTTTGGCTGCTTTTAGTTTTTCCTGTCCATCAATTCCAACTTCACGAAGTTTAATATGACGGCTGTATCTTGAAAGCTCTGATTTAGTAAGACTCATTAGTAGTGAATTTTGATGCAAAGTTACAAATCGTCTTAGATAATATTTTGTAATTTGAAGGAAATACTAAAATGATGAAAATACTAATAACAGGAGGGAAGGGATTAATTGGATCACAGCTAACAAAGACCTTGTCTAATAAAGGATTTGAGGTAGCAGTATTAACTAGAAAACCAGATGGTGAAGGACAATTCACCCAATATTATTGGAACCCACAAAAAGGTGAGATTGATGATCAAGCTTTACTGAAAATGGATTGTATTATTCATTTGGCGGGAGCAAATATTGCTGAGAAAAGATGGACAAAAAAACGCAGAGAAGAAATTATTTCGACTAGAGTGGAGTCTGCTCATTTTCTTTATAACAAAGTAAAAGAACTTCATATACCCTTAAAGTCATTTATATCATCCTCAGCAATAGGTTGGTATGGTATGGAAACTTCTGACACCATATATGCTGAAGATGCTAAGTGTTCCAATGATTTTTTAGGGCAGTTGTGTAGAGATTGGGAAGACGCTGCTGACAGATTTAGAGATTTGGGCTGTAGAGTTTCGAAGATTAGAACTGGGATTGTATTATCTGATAAAGGAGGAGCACTCAAAAAGATTACAAAGCCAATTATTTGGGGGCAAGGAGCTCCCTTGGGTTCTGGAAATCAATTTATGCCTTGTATTCATATTGATGATTTGTGCGAGATCTACACCCAACTAGTAGAAGATAAATTATCCTATGGGGTTTACAATGCTGTTGCGCCTGATCATATTACTAACGAAGGACTCACTAAGCTTCTAGCTCAAGCCCTGGAAAAACATTTATGGATGCCAAACATTCCATCCTGGGCTTTGTATATGCTATTAGGTAAGATGTCTGGGATGTTGTTGAATGGAAGCAGGGTATCCTCTGATAAGTTAATTAAAAATGGTTTTGTATTCTCTTATCCAACTATAAGGAGGGCTATAGCCAGTATCATTTATTAATTATTTGTAGGTACAAATAAACTCATATTTACTTTTCTATATAGGTATAATTACCTATATTTGTGAAAGATGAGGCGAAAAAGTTTGATTTTCTCAACCTATGGAAGAAATTGGGGAAAGTTGAAGTCTCACATAGGGTGTTCTGCCTGATGTGCCATAGTTAAGTTGAATAATTAGCTCTGCTTGGTTGTATATTCAAATTGAATTTTAAGAGTAGAGTGTTGATTTCCTAAGAGGATTAGGAGATTTAAAATATCAATTGCCCCTCGATTGGAAATACCCCCAATTTTTAAATTCCCGCTAAGGCGGGAGTTTTTTATTGTAAACTCTGATCCCAGTCTTTCCAGACCGGTTCGTAGCCTTGTTCTTTTATCACCCCAATGAATTCATCTGTATGTCGGTGATCAGAGATTTCAAACTGTTCTAAGTTTTCTTGCCCTGAAGCATAACCGCCGGGGTCTGTTTTAGAATCACAGGAAATTGACATTATTCCTAACTTGATTACCTTATCCACCGGAGGAATTATAAGTCCAACAAACCGAAAATAGTTCAACTTGTAAAATATAATTATGAACAAATAAAAAAGCCCTCGTACGAGGGCTTTTTTATATCTATCATACAATCATCAACTATAATTTAATCAATACCCTTAACATCAAATTTCGTCCAGCTTGAGGGAAGTAAAAATTCTCGACTGTTCTTTCTCCTCCATAAATATATCCCCAGGTATAACCATTATTTTCATACAACTCATTGAATATATTGTTCACCAATAAACCAAATGTCATTTCCTCAAATAACAAATCTTTAAGAGTGTATTCCATTTGAAGATTAAAAGTCGTGTAAGCATTTAACTTTCTAGTTTCTGTAGAGGTATTGTCTAAGAATTGGTCTCCCACATGCTTTCCTGAAAAGTTAATAGTTAAATCTTCTAGTGGTTCATATTGTAAGCCAACACTTGCAACGATATTTGGAGAAAAAGCCAAGTCGGTATTGGTATGGGAAATGGTATCCTGTCCGACAACATCATAGTTATCGACAAACTCGTTGAACTCTTTGATTTTATTATTACTTAGAGTTGTATTTCCTGTAAGGCTTAGTTTTTTTGACAAACGGTACCCTGCTTCTAATTCTATACCTGCACGATAACTAATGTCTACATTGGTTCTTGTATAATCTCCAACATCATTAATCTGCCCAGTTAAAACCAACTGATCGTTATAATGCATATAATACATA
>Ga0208879_1002147_pt1 | contig 17741 bp, 21 predicted proteins | sample Knorr_S15_td_Bot_FD_185605 | JGI IMG/M metagenome (GOLD analysis project Ga0208879, IMG submission 185605) | Marine microbial communities from Southern Atlantic Ocean transect - Knorr_S15_td_Bottom_ad_5009_LV_A (SPAdes) (version 2) | ecosystem: Environmental > Aquatic > Marine > Oceanic | place... | reverse complement strand
TTCCTTGTTTACGTTTAGGTATTTTACTATCAGCCGAACTTACACAACTATTACTAATACAAACTTTTGGCCCATCAAATAACTTAAAATCATTATATATATAACCCAATGGCTTATCATCACAACTATAACTTCGTTTTATACTGCCATCGGGTTCACGAATAATAATGCTACGATATCCCGATGAACATTCCCATCCTTTAAAGTTATTAAACTCAAAAGCATTAAACCGTTCTGCTTGATCCATATACCAAGGATGACCGTCACTGTCTCGAAATTCTATCTGAAAATGTTGAGGTATGTCTTTGTTACTTTCGTGATATATTGGATCGGGACTCTTAACAAATGTTGGTATAGGTCGTTTTACATGTTTATTTTTAGATTCAGTGTATGCTCGTTGTGGCATACCATTATGTAATTGGTCAAGCATCTTATCGTCATATCCTTCTACTACAAAATTAGCATGGGGATCGCTTTGTGGTTTTAATGTCACATTAATACCTCGTTCATGAAAATACATTACTTCATCCATTATTTTCCAAAACCATTCAGGTACCATAACACAATTAATTGTAATTTGTACATTATGTTCTTGGCATAATTCTAATTTATCTGCTAATATTTTGCGCCGTTTTATTTCACTATTATACTCACGATGATAACTGCATGTAATACTTGCTCGATGAAATGGTGTTACGGTCTTTACATATTTTTCAAACCAACGCATGCCTGGTGAACAGTTGCTTGTCATATGTACAGATGTATAATTTGTATTCTCAATATCATCACCTAGATACTTAAGAATTTCAAGGTAACCAGGATGCAAAGTAGGCTCACCACCAGAAAGACTAAAATGGAAACTATTAAATCCTCGCTCCCTGGCCTGTTCTTTAATTTTGTCAATAGTTTTAAGACATAATTCTGTAGGTCTATGGTCCTTATCATCACTCCTCCCGTGTTCCCAACAATAACTGCAATGGTAATTGCAAAAGCGACCAAGCAACCACGAAACCGTAAACAAGTTTCTGTAAAGCATACTACGTTGACCTACTCTTACGAGTTTATCAAATGGAATTTTTGTGAAATCATAAGCACTAGTTTTTAGGTTGCTCATATATCATATCCATTGAATTGTGTTATTCTTACTGACCCTTTATTAAAAACACTATCATGTTTCATAAAAAAATATTCTAAAAATTGCCCTGATGTTCCATTTAGATATGATATTACTAATATTTTATTCATCATGGTTTCCTAAATCTATTTTATCTAGTTTATTCATCATTCTTATTATTGAATAATCTTTATTTAATGGTTTAATATATTTCTGAAACACAGGTTTTATATTGCGAGTACGACTAGAAAAAATCTCTAAAGCATCAGATTCATATAATGCTTTCGGCGAACATAATCCACAACCACAATGTGTCTTGGGACATTTAATAAATGGCATTTTTTTACTTTCGAGTATTTTTTTTAGATTTTGATTTATTAAATCAAACCGACTTGCTAGACCAATCGGTTTCATTTCGCCTTCGAGATTTATTTGGCAAGTTTGATGATGCCATACCCTGTTTAATTCACTATTAATAAAAAGAAAATCCCAATTAATCATACAATTCCAGCCCTGAAAATTTGTACTTGGAACAAACGTTTGTTGATTATATTTGTTATCTATTTTAACATTTAAGCATTTACCATTGCAACATGCTCTGCCAATTTCATGAGTTGCCAATTCTTTATTTCGTGTCTTGCTTTTTATTTTAATTTTTTCGCCTTTACTCCAATAATTAACAAACCAAGCCAACTGTTCTTCTGTATAAAGGTGAGCAGTCCCATCTAATACATCGTCTTTGTTATCACTATCCCCAATGGGACGAGGGGTAAACTTCACACCAATTTCTTCTAGCCATGTTGCTATGTCTATGCACTCATCAAAGTAATCTTTATGAAACATGAGATTAACACGAACTCCATAATCTGCATCTGCCATTAATTTAATATTATTTTTAACTATTTTCTTATTGCGATCACTTGCTTCTGCATGATAGCTAATTGTAGTACTATCAATATAATCTATTATTTCTTTACATTTGGTTTTACTATAACATCCATTAGTTGTAACATTACTAGTTACAAAGGGATACTTGTCGTTGGCGTAACGTACAAAATTAAAAAATGCAGGATGTATTGTTGGTTCGCCACCTGTGTATGCTATATTAATTTCTTTAGGAATTTGCCGATATTGATTTAATAATTGTGCATATTCTATTACACCATCTATCGTATGTTTTAATTCATCTATATTAACCATTGGAGAAGTTTTATTACTGTGATGGGGACCGCAATATGAACACGCATAGGTACACCGTCTACCTAAGTCCCATACAACAGAAAAATCTTCGTTACGGGTATTTTGTATTGCAGTAAAATTCTTTATGTTAGGCATATTGAGTTCCTGTCGGTACATCTCGTGAACCAAACCCTAGAATAGCACGTTTCCATTCATTACTTATATCAGGAATTGTCCCTTCACTTAACCACCAGTTACTGCTATGCCAACGACTAGCATCAGATAAGGCTGCGGTTTGAGGCTTCCACAGATATGCATCATATAATAATAAATCGGCATATTCTTTATAATATTGGGTACCTTCTGGATTATACTGTATTACTTTATCATCATATTTCCATTCGGTTCTATACTCAAATATTTCATTATTATCAGTATACCGCATTTCTCCTTTTCTAAATATCATTTTACGTGGAACATGACTAACTTTATCATAAAATATAGAATATGGTTGCTTACAATTCCATTCCAACGGAATTGTAAGGCTTGCTATTACTTGACATTCTGTATCTTCGTCCCAAGGTACAGTATCATTATCTGTATGTAATCCAACAGGTTCGCCACTATGAAAATAATCAAAATGCCAATCTAAGCCTTTATTTTCGGTTAATTGTTCGGCTAATAATGTAAACGGTGCTTGATCTGGCACTTCGATCAATTTATTATGTTTTTTAAATCCACTAATTTTTGTTGAATTTGCAGTTAATTCTTTACATTGTTGTCGGTGATATTCTATATCAATGTTTATATCATATTTTCCAAATTTTAACATTATTTTATTTTTCCAAATGCATACCAACGTTCTAAACAATGAAAACAACAATCATTACAATGTATAGGATCATTGTTGGCATCTAACTTTCTATTAAAATCTTCACAACTGTCAGTAAATGGATACAATAAATCTATCATATCATAATCTTTATATGCTTGAGCTACTGCCAATTTATCACTTGCTCCAAATGGTGCATATCCTTCATTTGTATTATTATATGTATCTCTATCAAGATCTCTTCGAGATATGTGCAAGAGAATTCGATCTAAATCTAAACCAAATCTTTTTGCATTATCAATAAAATATTGTTTCATTTTATCAATATTTGGATTATTAGTCAAGCCACTATACGTACCAGATAATAAAGGATATTTTGTTTTTCCTTCTTTTCTTAATCTTTCCTGCCCTACAACAAAGTCACTCCACGGTACCCCCGAAATTTTTAAATGGTCTAATGGTCGTTTACCCGTTAGTTCCGCTACTTTTTCAACTATTCGTTCTGCATACATTACATAATAAGGTTTTTGGTCAGCACTAAGACTAAAAGCCACAATGTTTACACTATCATTGTTTTGATATTTTTTACAAAACGCATAATAAATTATAGAACTATCAGGACCTCCGCTAAGTTTTATTCCAACTACTGTATTGTCTGGATGATCTAAAACTATTTTCATTTTACCCTTTCATTTTTTTCAATTTCATTTAAACCTTTATCCGTGCCTCTTTGATCAAAAAATCCATCAATTAAAAAACGCAACGGAGTTCTAATTCCATACGGATTAATGCCATCTTTCCCTTTATCTAACATTCCCACATGAATGCTATCGGCTTCAATAAGACCAAAATCTAAACAAACTTTTTTATATAAATGTTCATAATTATTCCACCAATAATCTACTCCAAAATGTTTCATACATTCAGTTCCTATCCACATATCACTTACATTCGCATAATTAAAATCATTCATTATCTTAATTGGTCCAAGGGGCGGGTCGTGGGTATATCGTATTCCAATTCTTTGACTACCCATACCTAATGCCTTACTTAAACTCACACTGACACTATGAATAGCAGGATGACTAACATCAAATTGAAAATTTCTACATTGACCAAACCAAGCACCATCAATATGAACTGGTATTTTATATTCAATACAACGATCTAATAATAAAGAAAAATCTTTATGATAATTTGTAGTTATACAACTAGGATAGCTTACAATAAAAACATCTCCTGTAATCAATTCTTCATAATGTTTTATTTGTTTTACTTTAAAATCTGTCAGCCGTCTATGATATTTGTATTCGCCCTTATATGTTGCAATTTTTCCTCTATGTAAATAATGTAATTCATCCAATTGATGTGTTGTTCCTAATATTGCATCTTTTCTTTTGAATTTATCAATTCCGAAATATTTAACACATTTATGCATTTTAATCCATTGATCTATATAATCAATAAATTCTTTTGTGTATTTGTGAGGATCATCTGGATAATTTTTCATATCCAAATTTTTTCTAAAAGTTTTAAATTCACTAACCATCATGGGACGTTGGCGTTTTGTACCTAACATCTTAAATGTTATGTCTTCATATTTCATAGTTGTTTAATAATATAATCATGTATAAGTTTATTTGTTTCTTTTCCTGGATGTTCACCATCTTTTGCAAGATCAATATGTGGCTTAAAACTTTTTATAATGTCTTTTTCAAATCCTTTCTTACCAACATTTCGTTCATTATAACTACAAGTAAGAACATTATAAGAATTAACTAATGAAACCGAAAATTCAATTTTTTTTATTTTATTATTTTGACATAAAAAATTTACATGATCATAATTCATAAAATTATGTTTTTCTATTTTTTTAATATTAGAATCTTTCATATATTCATTTTTATTCAAATATTTTTTTGCAAAAGGATTCCAATTAGATAATGAGAAATGAATTCCAAACCACAATCTTAAAAATATCGGCCATTGAATAATAATTAATTTTGGTTTTTTAATATTGTATTTTTCTAAATAAAAAAACAATTGAAAAAGATTATCTTTTACTAAACCAGGTGCTCCTCCTTGAACCCCAAGATTAAAAACAGGAAAATTTAAAGTATCTTCAACTAAATTTGAATATCTGTATTTTTCTTCTAATGCAGTTCCGTATGTATGACTACAACCTATAGCAATTGCGTAATCACCATTAAATGGTAAAGTGTGTTTACATCGATAACCAAATAAATTTAAACTAATATGAATACCACAGTGATTTTCTAAATTTTCTAAATCGGAATATGATAGTTTTGTTTTCCAAAAATTATCTTCATAATTTGTAGGACACATTGCACCATTAGGTACATGTTCTTCAGAAGACATATCAATGAATGGTTTTATTTCCATTTTAGTCTTTCCATTTTTCAACAATAGCATCTAATTTACAAGGACATGCTGAATAATCACATACAATCGGATCTTTTGGTAATGTATACGATTTAAATAAATTTCCTAAACTACCACCAACTCTTTTTGTACATCTTAAAATAGTTCCATCTGGTTCTACAAATAATCTCTTTATCCCTGCTGTACAAGTATAACCTTTAAATTTGTGTAAATTTTGATCTAATACTTTCATAAATGAAATAGGTTTTCCATCGTAGTGTAACGTTCGCGGAAATGTCCAATCAATTCCAAACGGTTTCTTTCTATCCCATTTATTATTTTTTATCCATTCTCTTTGTTCTTCTGTATATTTAAAATAATCTACACCTCCTATTTTTATTCGTGTAAACTTTGGTGTAATTTCTACATTTAAATCTTTTAACCGATGAAATAAATTTTTAGCCCTTTCGAAATTTTTTGGTATTATCATTAATGGAATGCTGACACTTGCTTTGTGTTGCATTATTTCGGCTACTTTATAAAAGTGGTTGTCGTCTGCTTCCTCATAATGCCATGATAAAAATGCAAAAGCACGATGATTCCGAAATTTTTTCCAATAATTTAATGTCCTGCTTGCATTAGTACTAAATTCGACAAATACATTATCTTCACTTATAGTATCAACAAAATCTTGAAATTTTGGCCAAAGTGTGGGTTCTCCTCCTAATACTTCTATATACAGATACTTATTGCGTTGTTTTAATTTTTCTATTAATTTTAAATAAGGTTCCCAATCATGAGGCCAACGACTGGTTCCGTCTCGATGATAATCACTACAATAACTACAATTATAATTGCATACATTATGTAAGAATAATGTTACTATACAACAATCTAGATTTTCACTAGTTATTCTCATTAAATAATCTTGTTAATTGGGGTATCACATCTATTACATTTTGACCCCGAATTTTATCTAATCGCTTAGTGACATATATAAATTCTTCTAACCAAGTACGACCAGTCCAACATTTACCATTACTATAATCTTCACTTAGCATAAATTTTTCCACACTATTCAAATGTTTTACAAAATGTTTTTTAACATTGTCAATATGATTGCTTTGCTTCATCCATGATTTATAATATGTATAATGTTCAATTATTTCTTGTTTTATATCCATCGGTAAAACTTTTATATTATAATATTTTGGACTGTGGCACATATGAAAACTTACTAAAGGGCGCCAGCACTCAATTGGATTAAATTTTGTAAGTCCGCTTTCTTCTAACTTCCAACGCATAAACTCAGGAAAATGAAAAACATTAAATGGGGTAATTGTAAATGCAAACCAACATTTAAAGTTAATATCATTTTGTGCTTCAATTTTTTGTAGATTTTGATATACTTTATGCCATTTTGCTGGCGCCCGTTGATAATCAAAAATTTCGTTGCAAGCATCAATACTTGCACCTATACGTATTTCTTTAAACTGTTTCCACAGTTTTAATATGCGTGATGATACAGTTGTTAAGTTTGTATTATATTCTATTTGTAGATTTTGTGCAGATCCATTATGTATTAATTTTTTTAAACTATCTATATGCTCTTCAATAATTAAAGGCTCACCTCCAACTATATAAAGTTTTTTTGCATCTTTAGTATATTTCTCAAAATTATTCCAAAATAAACTATTACCTTTAAACCAATCATATTGATCTGTATCCCATTGTCCTTTGGAATTTTTTGACAATTGTATTTTTTCATGTGTATCGTTGTAATGAGTTCGGTCATTTAATTGAACAAAATCATCATACCAACCACTACTATCTGTAGGTCCACACATTCTACATTTTAAATTACAAAAATTTCCATAACGAATATCAAAATACTCTAAGGAAAATTTATCTACATTTATACTTCCATCTTCTGCTGTGGTTTCTTTAGCCTGCTCTAATGTAAGATCCCAGTCACTATTTTCCATTTGTCGTCTACTAGTAATACCATTTTTTTCTTCCTGTCGACAACGTTCACATTCAGCATGCCATTCTCCTTTTAACATTGTACTTCTTACATTTTTGCTAAGGTCACTATTACGAGCAATATGCACATCATCTTTGCTGGCATTATAAGGTACCCCATCTTTTTTGCGTATAATACCTTTATTCTTTGTATAACTGTTTGCATTACAACAGATACGCAAATCGCCATTATTACGAATGTTTATACTGTTCCATGGTAAAGGGCAAAAAGTGTTTGACATTATTAAATTTACCTTCTTATTAATTTACTACTTTTAAATCAAATCTAATTGGCCAATGCCCCATTAAATTATCTTTATTATATTTAACAACAAATACATTTGATATTTGAAAAGGACTATCTTTAGTGGTTATAATTTTATCAATACTACCTATACTACCATCCTTGCAGGTAAATGTTCCATCCTTAATATAATTAATTAAATTTCTTTTATCTAAATTAAGTTCTTCTTCTAAGCAATGGTCAGGTTGATGAAAATCGCCAACAAGAACTGTATTGGTATCAATTAAATCTAATAGTTCTTTAGTTTGAAATGCCCGATTTTTTTCATAAATTTTTGTAACTTCTTCCCCATTTTCAGAACCGGTAGAATAACTTGGTAGCCCATTAATAAATTTATATGATTTATTATCAATATAAATTGTTAATATTTGCCAACGTTTTCCTTGGCTACTGTGTGCTATTGGAGCCCACCAAGAAAATATGCCAGTAGATACATTATTATCGAGGATAATATTTTTACTGACTATACACAATCCTCGACCACGATTTTGAGGATCCCCAATTTCTTTATAATTTTCTACATAACTATATTGATACGAGATATCTGGTAACATACTTTCAACACATCGTTGAATAAAAAATATATCAAAATCTCCAAATTTATCTATATCAAATGGACCCGAACAATTATATGTTATAATTTTCATAATAATTCAGCCATTTCGAAAAATGTATTTCTAAAATTAGTTTTACGTACTTGATCATTAAGTATAATATATTCTTGGAATTCGGGCATACGCCTAGACCAATCTTCTTGATACATAAAATTGATCATCCCTTCTAATCGTTTTATTCCATAATCTGCTTCACGCCATGTTTCATAGGTAACCTTTCCTTTGTGCCAAGACGGAATACCTTTTTCCCAATTCTTTTCCCACCACGGATAAAAGTCTTCATATTTCTGCTTAGTTTTTTCTTTAAACCAGAGAGGAAATATCTTAACATTAAGATGAGGGGGCCAATATACAAAATGATAGTTAACGCCACCTGCTCCAAACGGCCACATATTGATTTTTTTAAAATTTTGATCAAGTTTCCACCTTATTAAATCTGGTATATAGTATATATTTAATGCCTGTACTGCACAGGCAACTGTTACTTCTACATTATCGTCTGTATTATCTAACACATGAAATTGTTTTACTTGATGATCCCAATTGCTAGGAAAGCGAATATAATCATTCATTTTTCCGACAGAATCTATACTATAATGGAATCGTACTCGCCTAAATTTATCCCATAAATTAAATAATCTATCATGTAATTCTATGCCATTACTATTATAACGTAATTCAATATTAGAAGCATAACCCATTTCAACTACTTTTTCAAGCAAGGTATAATGCTCTTCTATTATTGTACTTTCTCCTCCAGCAAAATACAATTGATAAATGTTTGGTATTTGGTTATACAAGTCTTCCCAAAACTTAGGATTTTTCTTGTACCAATTATACGTTGCACCCCATTTGTCTGCTCCGCCTCCATGCCATTGGCACGAGTCTTTAAGTGTTTTGTTTCTTATTTGTGGATAAAACGCTTTCCAATCCTTAACCCAATCACTTGAATCATGAGGACTACACATAATGCATCTAAGTTGACACTTAGAACCTAAACGCAAATCAATGTATCTTATTTTAGGTGGGACAGAACCGTCTTCTTTAGTATCATTTAGTATATCCTCTAAAGGAAATCGATCTAACCAATATCGAGTTTCCCATTGTCGTTTAGATAAATGACCGGCATCTTCTTCTTTGAAGCATTTAATACAACTAGGAGGTTTCTCTCCAGCGAGCATTTGCAATCTTATATTTTTCATATAAGAATTATTCCAAGATTCAGTTAACCCTGTTACATTTAAATTGGCAGGGTTACCTTCATCGGTACGAAGCTCGCCGACTTTGCCTCCATGTATTTTATCATTTGTTGGTCCTACACTCGATGCATTTGCGGTACAGCATACTCGCATTGCACCGTCAGGTCTCGTACTAAGATGCATCCATGGTAAAGCACAAAATGTTTTACTAGGTAGATCTATCATAATATTATTATGTATTTTTCATAATATCAATACATTTATCTTTATTTAAAATACTCCACTCTCTTTCAATACACCAATAACAATCACCACATAAAGGAATTTCCATATTTTCATTTTTTGAGTAATTTTTCAAAGATTTTACTTTTCTATTTATATTATGGTGGGTTATTTGTCCTTCACAACTTCTAGTTATATTTAATAAATCTAAATTTTCATATAAATCATAGAATGCCATTATCACATTCTTTTCAATAAAAACAAAAGGAGTACATTCATAATGAGGATTAAATTTCCATAATAAATTGCCCACTGAACCATTTTCTGCGGTCTTTGATCTTTTTAGTGGTTCTTCTTCGCCCATTAATATCAATTTTGTAATAAATTCTTCATTAGATGGATTTAATGTTGTTGCATTAAAGGTTGCATCTAAGTTTCCCTTATAAGCAATATACATATTAAAACTATCAACTTCTATATTATCTCCACTTTGTTTTTCCCCTTTTTGATCTACAAAAGGACTTCCGGCATTAGTTTGTTCTATTTCTGGTGGAATATAATTTTTATATCTTTTGCCAATAATATTAGGCCATTTTTCTTTTAATTTATTATAAACTTTTAATGATATTGGAAATTGCCAAGGTTTTGTTTTCCAACAGCGACAATGAGTAATAATATGTATTTTACAATCATAATTATTTTTTTTAATTATATTACATAATAACATTGTTAAACAAGCACTATCTGCCCCACCAGAAAGATTAATTCCTATATTTTTCCATTTACTTGAAAAAGGAATTATCAATCCATACATATCATGAAATGAAAGTTCATTATATTTTTTAACAATATTTTGATAAAGTTTATTATTTGATTCAAATAATTTAATCATACTTATTTTTAATTTTTATTTTATTGCCATTGTGCATTAAATGCATCAAATCCTATACCACATTTATTTGCACAAACGTTAAGTTTACCTTCCTTAACACTAGAACATGACCACGAATCTTCGATTGCTTTAAAAAATGGTCCTTCAACAATTTCTTGTATAGTATGTTTTCTAAGACTAATGTTATCAGGGTCTTCTATTAATTTCCAAATAGGTGCTTCTCGAGGTCCCAAATACCACTTATATTGTTGCCCTGCTGTCCAACAACACGGAAACACATGGCTTTCTGCTGTAACAAATATCTCTGATTTTTCTATTGCTTTGCAGTTTATTGGAGTTGCGTCATAGTATGCATCCATACTGCCGTGTTCTGCAATAAGTTCGTGTTCTTTTTTAAGTGCCGTGTTAATATATTTATTGTCGGGTTTTTCAAGTTTTTGTGTTTCGTTACCCTTTCGATCCATTGCTTGGTGTGATTCTTTCCCTTCATGCCGAACAGTAGAAAAGAAACGACCTGTTTTTTTAACCTGGAACTTTTCAAATCCCATGTCCATTGCAAGTTGTCTTGCTTCTTCTACTTGATGTTCGTTATGTTTAAACACAATAAAATCCCATTTAGCACGACCACCGCGATTAATAAATGCCTTGACATTCTCCATTACTCTTTCCCATTTAACTTTTTGTCTATATAAATGATTAGTATCTTCTAAACCATCTATGCTAAATGTTACTACTACATCTATATCTGCTAAATCTTCCCAAAAATAATCTGGTCTGGCACCACCATTTGTGTTCATGCCTAGCCATATTTTAGGATTAGCATTTCTAAAAGATCTAAATCCTTCAACTGCATAATTGCTTACGCAAGGATCGCCTAAATTACCACACATATACATAGAGTCTAGCTGCTCTATAAAATGCCAAGGAAACATTTCATAATAATCCGTAGAACTTAACATTGCATTTGTAAGGTAGGGATTATCTTTACCACCATTTATATTGCGGTCGCATTGCGGACAGGCGGCATTACATCCTTGAGTGGGTTCAATGTGGACACTTTTTATATCGTTGTACTTGTACATTTTTCTTTACATATACTAGCAGATGACATATTATCTTCTATCCATTTAAATATCGGACCATTAATAATTTCTTCCAAAGAATAAAAATGAATATTATGATATTTTCTATCAATACCAGAATCTTCCCAAAGAGATTTTGTATGTGAATAATGATTATACCAACAACAAGGAAAAACATATCCTTGGGCTGAAATATATATATTTCCATGTGTAAGATGAAAATCTTCTCCCCCATTACCTGGAAGAGCCTTACATTTTGGTTGAATATTTGTCATTGTATTAACATTCCATCATATTCATATTCCACACGATTTTCAACATGATAATTCTCTTTTACATAAAATTTTTTAAAATTTTCTTTTAATGCAAATATTTCAGCATCTTTTATTTGATGGATATTCCAGGGAAATATAATAAATTGCCAATGTGCTTCACCACCTGCATTAATAAAAGCCCGCCAATTTCTTTTAAGTGATTCCCAATTTACATTTTTTCTATATATATGATTAGTATCTTTAAGTCCATCAATGCCAAATACAACATAAACACCATTACGCCTACCACATGGATTGCCAAAACGATCTGGCAATCCATCTCTTTTGTGTTTTTTAGTAAGTTTATAACTTAATTTGCCTAGGTTAGTCCAAAATTTTTCATTTCTAGTACCTCCGTTAGTGGAAATCCATAATTGAGGATGTTTATTAGGTAAAAACCAAAAATGATTTATTATATCAAGTAATTCTGGATTTGTTGTCGGTTCATCAACATTTCCACAAAAATGAATATTATCTAAATTATCCCATCTTCCTTGAATAAAAGTTTTTTTAATTTCTGATAACGTTATAAATTTAGTATTCAAAAAAAAGTCAGGATCACTTATGGATCTACTCTTTAGAAAATCTCTTTCACACTCTGAACAATTAGCATTACAATAATTTGATAATTCTATTTGTATTCTTCCTATTTGGGATTCAGACGGCCAAATCATATTCTTCTCATTTAAACATAACCAATCAACATAAATCTTGTATATTTTTCCAACACAAGTTCGCCTTCATATATAATACTATTTAATGGGGCTTGCTGTTTAAATTCATTAATATCTTTAACACAATTAACATGTTCGGGTAAATCAAAATAATCATTTGTTTGAAGTGCAACCAGTTTTCCTTTAGGTATTAAATTAAACCAATCTGTGAATTTTTCTATATGCTCACAACTTGTGTTAATAATTGTATTAGGTTTATCTGTAATAGGATAACTTTGTCTGTTATTTTTTTTAGACCAAAATGTCCACGAAAGTTCTGTATAATTTATATCTAATATATTTTGTGTTAGAGCTTTAAATTTCCAATTATCTTGTGCCCAATATTTGTTAAAATCTTCTGCTATGTTACAACAATTATCGTCTATATCAAAACTTCGTATTTTATCTACATAAACATTTTCGTCTTCAAACATCATTGTAGCAAGTATACCATACCAACCTGCACATATAAAAACAGTACCTAAATTTATTCCTTTTATTTTATTAAGTAACCATTGTTTAGATTTAATTTGTCCTTGTGACAATGCATCACCTAAAATATTATGGTGTTTTTTAATTGCAGGTATTAAGGCAGATTTAGTTTCTTTTTCTAATAATCTCCATAAAGCATAATAATCATCAAACAAGATAAGTTTTTTGAAATCTTGATTATATCCTGATTCATCTAATAATTTAAATATACTATGTAGGTCTTTATCAATGTATGATCGTCTTAAATTTGATATAAATTGACTATTATATATTAACTCAAACCGATCTAAGAGTTCGTGAATTTCCATTTAAGCCATTCAAAATCGTTTATTTTATTTAATTTATCTATATCATCTTTAAACTTTTCGCCGTACTCTTTTCCATGATTCGCCCCAAGAATACAGTATTTTCCATATGGTTGTTCTTTACCAACTGTACACCAAATTTTAAGACGTTGTTCTGTATCATCATCTTTTTGTTTTTCTATTATTTTTGAAGATAATTTTGTACACTCTCTAAAAGCACTTTTCCATGTATTAAAAGGATCTGTATTAAATGCATTAACATTAGATATTTGGGGCATTGCTTTAAATGCTCTAACAGCGACAGACGTTGTGAAATCTACACGCCAATCATCAGCCTTCATAACTGCTTTTTTTGGAAATAATTTAACTCCGCCATTTCCATATACTAAACCATTAATAGGATTTTTTGAACGCCATACATGAAGGCATTGGGTTTGTTTGATTGCATAATTCTTTCCTTCAAACCAATTAATATCCGGACTGGGAGTATAATCAAAATTAAACTCTGACTCAATTATTGCATCAGCATCAACTACATAAAAATGTGTTGTCATACTTTGTTTAGCACATTCTTTATGGGCATTAAAAATGCCTTTTATGCCATGGACCCGGTTAGCATGAGGTGCTTTTATTTTTAACAACTCAAAATGCTCGTCAGCAAAAGGTTCATTATAACTTAGAAAAAATACATCAAGCATCAGTCATATATAAATGGATCTTCTTCGCGAAGTTTTTTTAATTTTTTTCTGTATTTTATTTCTAGCACGACCCAATTGTATGGCCAGCAAATATAATACCACAATAATTTAAGTTTATTTTTTATCATTTTTTTTCCATAATTCTCTAATTTTTGTTGCAGATATTTGTTCTACTTCGTCTGGCAGTCTCTCCAAGGTAATAGAATAACCAACATCTCGGCCATAGGTAATATCAATAATATTCGGTACTTGTATTATAACATATTCTTTTTCATATGTAAAGTTATGTTTTGTTAAGTCCTCTATTATTATTTCTTTTATTTCTTCAAAATGTAACGGGTTATCATTGTTAACAGGCATGTGTCGTACCATAAGGGCAACTTGTCCTGTTTTAATAACAGATTTTTTAAATAGTTCACGATGACCTCCGTGCCATGGTTGATATCTTCCCATCATTTGAACGGTCGGATTATTACTATTAAACATTTAAACTATCTCCATATGTTTTATTGACTACTTTATCCAACTTTTGTGGACCAGGATCAATAATATATTTTGTATTAGCGTCATATTTTAAAATTTTATTTACTTTTGACATTTTATCATATGCTACAGGAAATACCATCTCATCATTAAGAAATTTTAAGTAATGGTTACGCCATAGATATAAACTTTCATAACTTAAAAAATGTAAATGTAAATCTGGATAAGCATCTTTTATTTCATCTATTGCCCGGCAGGCATCATTTAATGTTATCTTTCCTCGCACTCGTTCTTGTTGTAATTCTATAATATTTTTATCTCGCGAAACAATTGCAACAATTGGTTTTACGTCCTGTTCCTCCACTGCTTTAATAAATTCTAAAATAGGAGGTACTCTATGTCCTCCTTTATAAACATATGGAATTGAACACGAAGTTACAAAATAACTGTAATCTCTAGGAAATTCTAAAATGCTAGGATTATCCCATGCTCGTGCAAATGGCTCATAATGATGTGCTTCCCAATACTTTTTTTGCAAAACTCTCCAACCATACACATCAAAATGCAATCCAAATATTTTTGCCCATACATGGTTGCCAGACCCTTGAGGGCCTACAACTATAAGCATTTTTCTTTCATGCCGAAATTCTCCGGCATATTCATCATCATTTACGTGTCTATCTTCGCCCATTTGATATTAATAAAGTTAAAACTGGTGCTCCTAAAATAGCAACTAACGTACCTGCGAATACAACATATGATCCGCCACCAAACATTTTCCCCCAAACGAATAATGCTTCACCTGGTATGGCAGCAAGTAAGATCCCCCAGAACATTCCCGGTTCTGTTACCCATTCTGGTTTAAGTAATGATATCATACTTGGTAACCAGACTGCCGCTCGCAGTACAGCAAAAAACAAGAATAACCATACTAACTGCATTCCAGGAATATTTGCAATCAGTAATCCCGCTATTGCTAATGTTATCATACCCAATCTTGCATAGGTAATAATATCTTTATCATTTGTACCTTGTTTAAATTGATTAAACAAATCATGTCCTGTCATATTAGCAACTGATGCAAATTGTGAATCAAGGATAGCAATCAGCCCTGCAAACACCATAAAAACGAATATAATCGTCGCTACTGGTGGTAAAAATGTTCCTATAGTAATTGCATTAGTAACACCTACCATAGAATTAGGAATTTCTAGGCCTGCACCAGCGGCAACAAAGCCTAACAGTCCCATCATAATAGGTACAACAATAAAAACAAAACTAGCAATTATATATGATGGAATAATGCTTTCAGTCTTAATACTAAATGCTCGCTGATAAAAACTATTATCGCCCCATGGACCACCCATGTGGCCTAGGAATGCCGCGGCTCCGAAGCCTGTAAATATACCCCAAGCAAAAGGTGTGCCTAATATAGATGCACCAAGTCCTGTGCGTCCTCCTAAACCTGCAACTACTGTACTCCAGCCGCCTGCTTCTGAAATTGTCCAAGGCACCAATATAATAACACCTGCCCAAACAACAATAATTTTAATTATTTCGGTGACTACTGTTGCTTTGAGTCCTGTACGAAATGAATATAAGATTGCTACTCCTGCCATTAGAAATGTTGCAAGTGTATAATCGATTCCTGTAAGGATGTTAACAGTTTTTGATCCTGCTAACAAATTAATAGCAAATGCACATGTAGCAAGTATCATCATTTCTACTACAAACAACCATTGCAATCTAGGACTAAATCGTTTTCGCAAATAACCCGAAAATGTAAAGCCTTTTGGCGATTCGGTACGTATCTTTTTTGCAAAATACGCAAATGCACCTAATGTTAAAAAATTGCCTAAGCAAAACCAAAACAAACCTACCAAACCATTTACGTATGCTTGTTGGGCACTAATAAAAAGGCCCGGTGCCCACAGCCAAGCGGCCGCTACACTTAGTGAGCCTTGAAACGTGTTTAATTCACGTCGTGCAACGAGGAAAGATGTTTTTGAATCATCATATCCACGCGAATACCAATAGGTCATTGCAAGTGCAAATAACCCATATACTACTAAAATTCCTGCTCCTGTCATAGGCGAGAAGAGTGGGAACAAACTTGCTATATCCATTTTACTCCTTTATCCATTCACTATATAGTCTTTGTCTATTATGAGTTTTATGAGTTTCATACTTCATAAATTTGATTTTATAATTAAACATGTCGGCAAAAAATTCCATCCATTCTTCATTCCATGGAAAATAACTTATTGTCGAACATAACTCGTCATCATGATCATGATGACCAGGGTTGCACCGCCAATAAATACGGCTGGTGTCTTTCAATATATTTATTACTTTAGAAATTTGGTTTGTTATTTTTGTAACATCCCCAAAATTTATTGAGCCTAAACATAATGCAATATCAAATTTGTCGTCTGGTAAAAAATGTTCTAAACTTATTTTTATATCAGCCGCATCATTTGCTGGATCTATTCCTAACAAATTTGGTATTTTATCTTTAAACATGTTAAAACCACATCCAACATCAATTACATATTCGTGTGGGTCAACTTTATCTACTAATTGTATTCCTGAGTATTCCCAATATTCTAATACAGAAGGTTCCCAAATATTACCACCAAAGTATTCATTTAGTTCTTCTTGTGTATTGTTTTTTTGGGTGTTCTCTTCTTGGATGTTCATTTTTTGGATGTTCATTGAATATTGTTTTTTTAACATGTTTAATTGCTAAATCATATAAGTTATTGCTTCTAGTACAAATTTTATAACCAAACCATCCCGGTGGTTCAAATACTTTGTTTGTATCTCGGTATATGCTTTGCTTTATTGTGTCCATCCAAATTAATAAATCCGGTTCAAACAATTGTCTAAATTCT
>Ga0208879_1002146_pt1 | contig 17745 bp, 15 predicted proteins | sample Knorr_S15_td_Bot_FD_185605 | JGI IMG/M metagenome (GOLD analysis project Ga0208879, IMG submission 185605) | Marine microbial communities from Southern Atlantic Ocean transect - Knorr_S15_td_Bottom_ad_5009_LV_A (SPAdes) (version 2) | ecosystem: Environmental > Aquatic > Marine > Oceanic | place... | reverse complement strand
GTGGCACCTTAATGTGCTGGTTAATTCGCGTGGTTATCTTATGTGGTCTTTTAATAATTACTCCTGGTTAATTAATTCAACGAACGCCTCGACAGACATCGAACCTAAGTCTTCGCCGCCACGTTTGCGCACTGAAATTTCGCCACTCTCCTTTTCTCGATCACCTACGACCAAGATATACGGATAGCGCTGCATTGAGTGCTCGCGTATTTTAAAGCCTATCTTCTCATTTCGCAAGTCTGAAATGACTCTAAGTCCTTGTTTTTTTAGCTTTTGTTCAACATTTTTAACAAAATCGCTCTGTTTTTCCGAAATATTCAAAATAACAGCCTGAATTGGCGCAAGCCACGAAGGGAAAGCACCCTCGTAATGTTCGATCAAAATACCAACGAATCTTTCCAAAGAACCAACAATTACTCGGTGCAACATCACCGGCGTTTGCTTCGAACCATCTTCTGCAATGTATTGCGCATCGAGGCGCTCTGGCATTGAGAAATCAACTTGCAACGTACCGCATTGCCATTCTCTATCTAAGCAATCTTTCAGTACAAATTCAATTTTCGGGCCGTAAAATGCACCCTCGCCTTCCTGCAATTCATAATCAATACCTTTTGTATCCAATGCCTCAGCAAGTGCGGCTTCAGCTTTATCCCAAACCGCATCGGAACCCACTCGATTCTCTGGACGAGTGGAAAGCTTCATATCGACATTATTAAAACCAAAATGCTCGTAAACACTAAAGGTTAAATCAATAAAGTTCGACACTTCACTTTGTATTTGTTCTGCAGTACAAAAAATATGACCGTCGTCTTGGACGAAGTTACGCACGCGCATAATGCCGTGCAAAGTGCCAGACGGCTCATTACGATGACAAGAGCCAAATTCCGCCAAACGCATTGGCAAGTCACGATATGATTTTAAGCCTTGATTATAAATCTGAATATGGGCAGGACAGTTCATCGGTTTAATCGCATAATCACGATTTTCACTGCTGGTCGTAAACATTGCATCGCCAAACTTATCCCAATGGCCTGATTTTTCCCAAAGTTTGCGATCAATAACCTGCGGCGTGTTCACCTCAAGATAATCATTATCTTTAAAGACTTGACGCATATGTTGTTCAATAATTTGATACAACGTCCACCCTTTCGGGTGCCAAAACACCATTCCTGGCGCTTCTTCCTGAGTGTGAAATAAATCTTGCGTTTTACCAATTTTGCGGTGGTCTCTTTTTTGTGCTTCTTCTAATTTGTGAAGATAGTCTTCAAGATCGGCTTTGTTTTCCCAAGCGGTGCCATAAACACGCTGGAGCATTTCATTATTTGAATCACCACGCCAATAAGCGCCGGCCAAGCTCATTAATTTGAAAGCTTTTAATTTACTTGTTGAAGGCACATGAGGGCCGCGACAAAGATCAATGAAATCACCTTGTTTGTATAGGGATAACACTTCATCTTCTGGAATGGAGGCAATAATTTGGGCCTTGTAATTCTCGCCCTTTGATTCAAATAAAGCAATCGCTTCATTTCTTGACATTTCAATACGCTCAATCGGCAAATTTTGCTTGACGATGGCGTTCATTTTTTTCTCAATTTTTGCTAGATCTTGCTCAGAGAAACCATCCTTGTAAGCGAAATCATAATAAAAACCCTTCTCTATCACGGGGCCAATCGTCACTTGCGCATCAGGATAAAGCTGCTGCGTGGCTTGCGCCAATAAGTGCGCTGTTGAATGGCGAATCACCTCAAGAGCTTGCTCGTCCTTGCCAGTAATAATAGCCAGACTAACGTCTTTAGAAATTAAGTGTGACGTGTCAACCATCACACCGTCCACCTCGCCCGCGAGTGCGGCTTTCGCCAAGCCAGAACTAATAGACGATGCAGCTTGCGCAACCGTTAAAGATTCGTCAAAAGTTTTTACTGTGCCGTCGGGCAGTGTAATTGCTGGCATAAACCATGAGTAAAAAACAAAAGCGTTATTTTACCTTGCTAATGCCTATTCTAGAGCAACAATCGTCAGCTATAAAATATTGAAAATTATCAAAATCACTCATAATTAACAAAAAATCGGGCATAGTGATGAATAAAAACCAGTTTCATTGCTCAAAACCTTTATAAACCCTATTTTTAAAGGGAAAACCCATCAACTTATGCCAAAAAATGCCAATATTACCTCAAATAATCTCTCTGCTCAGAAATGCTTAATTCAATGAATAAAATTTCGCAAATAATGCAAATGAGCGCTTAAAGTAAAATATAAATTGATTTGACATATACGTTCATTTTGATATATAATTGATTCGAACATGAAATCAACCGAACAGGTCATACTTTAACAACCTCTCTCCTTTAAGTTAAAATAGTATAGAATTTCATGTTCAACAAACTCTCATACCCCTCTTTGTTGAGTTATGAAAAGAACATTCTATCAGAGATTGTCCCATTCTTTTTCAACAACAAAACTCATGCAAGTTAGCAAAAAATCCCCTGAATCATTATTGCTTTTTTTGACCATTGGTTCTGCTATTTGTTTTTCAGTATGGCTTAATTTACTCAATAATTTTGCCATTGAGCGAGTTAATTTCACGGGCATAGAAATTGGGATTTTGCAGAGCATTAGGGAAATACCTGGTTTCTTGGCATTTACCATTGTCTTTATCTTAATGTTTATTCGTGAACAGAAAATGGCCTATCTGTCACTTATTTTGCTTGGCATGGGTACTTTTCTTACCGGTTTTATGCCCACCAATTTAGCTTTTTATGCAACCACGATTTTAATGTCGGTGGGCTTTCATTACTTTGAGACAATCTCTAATTCATTATCACTACAATGGCTTGATAAAAAAGATACTGCCGAGTTTTTAGGCAAAATTATTGCCGTTCGCTCTGCGGCCTCCATTGTTGCTTTTGCTTTGGTTTGGTTTCTCTTTCAACAGTTTAATGTTGATTTCATCTGGCTTTATATGCTCGGTGGGGGGATATCCATTATGATTGCGATTTTCGGCTGGATTCATTTTCCCTTGTTTCCTGAAAAAGTTTACCAAACCAAAAAAATTGTCCTTAGAAAACGCTATTGGCTCTACTATGCCCTGCAATTTATGGGCGGCGCAAGGCGTCAAATATTTGTTGTTTTCGCCGGTTTTTTAATGGTGGAAAAATTTGGCTTTAGTGTTGCCGAGATATCATTATTATTTCTCATTAATGCATTCATCAATATTCCTCTAGCACCACGCATTGGCAAGTTGATTGCAAAAGTTGGCGAGCGACCCGCCTTGATTGTAGAATATCTTGGCCTCATCGTGGTTTTTATTGGCTACGCTTTGGTAGAAGACAGCGCCATTGCTGTTGTTTTGTATTTACTCGATCATTTGTTTTTTGCTATGGCTATAGCCCAAAAAACGTATTTCCAAAAAATTGCTGATCCAGCTGACATAGCTTCAAGCGCAGGCGTGTCATTCACCATCAATCATATTGCTGCGGTTTTTATCCCCGTTACTTTCGGAATAATATGGATTTACTCCCCTGCCTTGGTTTTTTATGCAGGCGCAATGATGGCTGTCGTCTCCCTTGCTCTAGCGCTTAACGTGCCGAGTAAACCAAACATTGGTAACGAAGTATTAGTCGGGAAAATTGCTAATTAATCTAGCACATTGTCATTTCAATTCTTAATAGTAATCACTGACTTCTATTTGCTTTGCCGACTTAAGTGGCACTATTATAAGTGATTGATTCGATCATTAATTGCAAAGAATCCACACCACGAAAACGATTAACGTTTAGCTTGTAAGCCACCTTGACTTTGTTGTCTTTGAGTTTATCTTGGAAAAAAGCAATACCCTCAAAAATGCGGTTATCGCCCGATAATTTAAGCGTACACTTAAGATGCTTTTCACCAACAATTCTTTGCTCAACAAGCTCAAAATCACCAACAAAAACAGGCTCTTCAAAACCTTGCCCCCATGGTCCAGCCGATTGCAACAACCTAGCATTGGTAAGCGTCATCTCACCAGCATCAAGCGCGCCGTCAGTCATTAGCTCAACACTTGGCCTCTCACCATTTAAGTGCTTACGTACCGCTTCAGAAAAACTCAGTTGAAAAGCCTCAAAATTATTTGGTTTAATGGTCAATCCTGCAGCCATCGCATGACCACCAAATTTCTCAATCAGCTCTGGGTTGTTTCTATCCATCAAATCAAGCAAATCTTTCACATGAACTTCAGGGATGGAGCGAATAGAGCCTTTTAGTAGCTCGCCAGATTTGGCAAAAATAGCACAAGGACACTGGCAGTCTTCTTTAATCTTACCAGCGACAATACCGACAATACCTTCATGCCAGTTTTCATCAAATAAGCTAATGGTAAAAGGCTTTTCATCAATCGTTTGCTTGGCAACAATAGCACTTGCTTCCAGTTGCATTTTTTCTTGCTCTAGGCGTCTTTTTTTGTTGAAATTTTCAAGTGTTGTTGCGTATCTTCTGGCGTCGTTCATATCTTCAGAAAGCAGGCATCGAATACCCTGGGAAATATCACTGAGTCGACCTGCAGCGTTAATCCGAGGAGCAACAGAAAAACCTAGGTCGGAGGCTTGCAATGTTTCCACTGGTCGTTTGGTTAATTCCAGAATAGCAAGAATGCCCTTTGAGCACTTTTTTTGACGAATTCTCTCGATCCCCTCTTTAATCAAAATGCGATTATTACGATCCAATTTCACCACATCTGCAACCGTACCCAATGCTACTAAGTCCAACACTTCGCGAAGGTCAGGGGTGGGAATATTCCTTTCGCTAAAAAACCCTGTTTTTTCAAGGTGTGTTTTCAGAGCAGAAAACAAATAAAAACACACGCCAACACCGGCTAAATTTTTAGATGGAAAGTCACAACCAGCCATATTGGGGTTAATGATGGCATTTGCCACTGGCAGATCAGCACTTGGTAAATGGTGGTCTGTTATGATTACATCAATATCAAATGAGCGTGCCAACTGAGTGCCCTCATTGCTAGAAATACCGTTATCAACGGTAATGATTAAATCTGGGTCTTTATCTCTTTTGGCTTCTGTGACAATTTCCACACTGAGTCCATAACCGTGCTTAAAACGATTGGGAACAAGAAAATCAACCTGCTTTGCACCCATCAAGCGTAGCGCCTTAAGGGCAAGGGCACTGGCTGTTGCACCGTCAGCATCAAAATCACCAACAATTAAAATGCGCTTATCAAGCTTTATGGCAGATTCCAACAACTCAAGCGCTGCACTCAGTTGAGAAAAATTTGGTTTAAGTAAGCCCGAAAGGTTTAATGATAAGTCGGGCTCTTTGAGTGACCTAGCTGCAAATATTTTTTTGAGGAAGATTGGAATATCATCAGAGTATGACGCCAACAGAGTCTCATCAATCGACCTGTTCTGCACCACTTCTCACTAATCGAATATAGGTATCAAAATATTTGTCTCTAGCGACTGAGCCACCATAAACAAAAGGCACTTCATGGACAACCAATTTACTGTTTGCTACTGCTGTTGAGGTCCAATAAGAATCTGCTTGGGTATTTGGGAAAAACGCCGCATTAATCAATGTATCTGCATCGCCATAATAATTAACCAATGTTTTTAGCTCGTTTAATGTTGGTAGACGCCAATCAGTAAATGAACATAAAGATTTTTCGTTAATTTTTTTAACATAAGCCAAAGTATTACAACCCCTACTCCAAGAACAATGGTGCGAATAATCGCCGTACTCTTCACCGCTCTCCCCGTCAAACCAAGTATAGGTATTCTTCGCATACTGTAGCCCTTCTTTGGCAGTTTTAACTTCCCAATACAAGTTTAACTCTTCTTCCAAAATACAAGCCCACTCAGTTTCTTCAAGCTCAATCATCTCGCCTTTTTTTGAAATTTTGAGCAAATCAGCACTGACCATACCGCTGATCAATAGTATTAATGAAAATGAAAAGAGTTTAAGCATTACTAATTTCAAAAGATGTTTTGAAAAAATACTATTCTACCAGTTATAAAGCAACTTAGCGTAGACGCTGAGCTACTTGGCATTCAATTGCCGACCTTCGAACAACAACAGCGCAACGCCAAGAAAAATAAAGCTATCGGCAAGATTGAATACTGGCCAATAGAATCCATCATAATGAAGGTCAATAAAATCAATAACGTGGCCGAACATTGCTCTATCTATCAAATTACCTGTTGCACCTGCAAGAAAAATTGACTGGCCAAATAGCCTTTGTCTAAAAGATGATGGTGTTTTTTGAATCCAAACAACCAAGCCAAGTGAAGCAATAATGGAAATGCTTAATAAAATATTACGTTGCAGCTCGCCACTATCAGCCAAAAAACTAAAAGCTGCGCCATTATTTTGTACATAAGTCCAGCTGAAAAACGAGGTAATACCAACCGATTCACCTAAAACAAAGTTTGATGCGACAATCTGCTTGGAGATTTGATCAAGCAAGAGCATGCCCGCAGAGCATAAATAGTAGATTTTGTGTTTTAGGTAGTTATAATCCATTGTTATTCGATTATAAATATTTTGGAGGTTTTATGGGTTTTTTAACTGGCAAAAGAGCGCTAATTGTTGGTGTTGCTTCAAACAGATCAATCGCGTGGGGCATTGCCGAAGCAATGGCAAAACAAGGCTGTGAAATTGCACTCACTTATCAAAATGACAAATTAAAAAAACGTGTTGATAAATGTGCCGAAGTTTGCAACTCATCAATTGTTATCCCTTGTGATGTTTCCACCGATGAGCAAATCGAACAAACGTTTGTCGAGCTAAAAAAATCATGGGATTCTTTTGACATCTTGGTGCACTCTGTAGCTTTCGCACCTCGTGAAGCCTTAAATGGTAACTATGTTGAAGTAACCACAAGAGAAAATTTTGCCAGCGCCCATGACGTTAGTTCTTATAGCTTTACAGCGCTTGCAAAAGCAGCATTACCCATGCTTAATGACAATGGCGCATTATTAACAATGAGCTATCTCGGCGCTATAAGAGCCATCCCAAATTACAATATTATGGGTGTTGCCAAAGCCTCGCTTGAAGCCAATGTACGCTACATGGCTGTTGCCATGGGCCCTGAAAAAGGAATCCGTGTTAACGCAATTTCATCCGGACCCATAAAAACTCTAGCGGCAAGTGGCATTAAAGACTTCGGTAAATTATTGGATTACGCCGCCCACAGTTCTGCACTCAAGCGCAATGTGACGACCGAAGAAGTGGGCAATGCAGCTGCCTTTTTATGCTCCGATCTTGCCTCGGGCATTACTGGCGAAGTGACTTATATCGATGCCGGTTATAGCTTTTATGATGCTGGACCGGTTTAAACTAGTCGCCAACTAACGACAAAAAAACCCCGATTAACTCGGGGTTTTTTTAGTTGAAACCTTTACATAAATCATTTTAAAATAATAAAAAATACCACTATCAAATCTAAGATGGTTTACACAAAGATCTCTAACCAGCTCGTTAGAGAAAATCTGAGAATATTTTAATATCCGCTGATTGTCTTAAACTGTTAACAAAGTTAGCGAACCATTCATTTAATTCCTCGCTGGCGTAGAGCGTCGCCACATTGGCAATATCGCCCTTCTCAGATTGTCTGAGTGCTTTTAATTGAACCAACACAGTTGTAAAGTTATCATAATTAGCTGAGGCGTAAGACGATACGCCATTCTCAGGTTTACTCATTTTATAAGCTTCAGTGGCAACACCAAATGGCAAATTAGCGCTACGCTTAATCCAGCCTGCTTCAGTCCAGCTTAATTTATTTTCACTCATAATGTCGCCAGACAGAGCTTCATCGCCGCTAGAAAATGCACCTACGAGCTTATCAACTAACTCATTAATGATTGTTTTGGATTCAATTGCTTTTAAAGTTTTGTAAATTTCAGGGCGAACTTGGTCAAGTGTTTTTGGTTGTTCTGGTTGTTGATCAGCCAAACTTAGGACGACAAAATTAGAGCCGATTTCAAGGACGTCTGAATTTTCACCTTTACCCACTAAATCACTATGGGCAGCGTTAACAAATACTGGGTCATAAATGTCACTAGAAGAAGAGAAAAACTCAGAAGTTTGAAGTGTCAATCCGAATTGGTCTGCAACAATATCAATCGGCTCTTCATAAGCCAAACTTGCTAATTCTACTTGCAGATTGTAGAGTTCTTTTGTTGCGATTCTTTCTTTGTGAAGCGCTTGCAATTGAGATTTGACATCTGCAAGTGGCCTTAAGATAGACTCAACAACACTGTTTAACTTAATGATGTGATAACCATAGTCAGACTTAATCACTTTACTAACTTCACCAATGGCCATCTTAAACACAACCGCATCAAACTCAGGAACCATATGGTCACGTTCAAAATAACCTAGGTCGCCACCTTTTTCGTTTGTGGTACTATCAGTTGAGTGACGTTTTGCCATTTCTGCAAAATCCGCACCTGCAGAAATCTGAGCAAGAAGTACAACAGCTTCTTCTTCAGTTTTAAGCAAAATATGTTGTGCTTTTCTTGCTTCCTCACTGGTAAAGCGATCTTTCTCATCATCATAAAGCATTAACAAAGTTGCGTCGTCAGCATCCGCAACCGTCGCAATATTGCTCAACGAGAGCTTAACGTACTCAACTTTAACTCGAGCAGGGGTAACAAAGCTGGCTTGATTGTTGTTATAGTAATTGGAAATTTGAACCTCATCAACAACCACTTGGTTGTCAAAATTGCTAGTATTAAGGACAATATACAAAACCTCTCGCTCTTGGTTTGCTAGTGCATTTATTTGTGTTTTTTGCGTAGATGATATAAAGCTAGAATTTGCTAAATTACGTCTTATTTGATCTCGCGTCAATGACTTTGATTGTTCAGCTTCATAGCTGATTGTGGTAAGACCATTCAAGTTCAAAAGTTGCTTGTATCGAGCTTCTGAGAAATCACCATCAACTTGAAAAACTGCATTCGATTGAATAACGTTTCGGACCTCTTGAGTCAATGTGATTAATTCCGAAGAATTCGCATAATTATCAAGCAATTTTCCGTTAATCAACTCATTGATTAGCGTTTGCCTGATTGCTGTATCAATTTCAGCCGAATAGGAATCACCAAGTTGATCTCGGATCTGTTTCTGCTTTTTTGAAAGTAGGTTTAAGTAGGTGGTAGCATTGATTTCTTCGCCATCTACAGACGCGATTGTCGGATTATTGCTTGAACCAATATATGACTGAATGCCAAACAAGGCAAATGGAACAGAAAGGAGGCCTACGATTAAATAAGCAACCCAACCTTTAGATTTTTTTTTAATTGCGCCTAACATTTTATTTAATATTTAATGGCGGAGCGGACGTCCGACAACAGGCGGTTATTTATCCCTGTTGTAGGCATTTAATATAGTGGCGGTCTAAAATTGTTCCCAATTTGTTCCCAATACAGTAAAAGCTGGAGTCTTTTCCTTGTTGTTTAAGAAGTTGGATATTATAAATTAAATAACCGCCCTTTTCTTAGCGTTTTAATTTGTATTTACCAGTGTGCTCAAAGGTGTTTGACTCAAGGTATTTTTCAACCTCTGCTAGAGGCTTCTATTCGCGTTGGAAATAAGAGTCTTGCCCTTGCATTAATCAATGAGCGATTGATGGCACGACCTAACAGCCCTTACAACCAAAAGAAGCTTGACCAAATCATTACTATATAAAGAATAGTAATGATTTGCAGATAGTTTAGCTTTATTAAGAAGGTTGTAACCTGAGTAAACCCACTTAATAAGTAATTTTATTAGCGAAAAGTATCGACATGTGTATTAATATTTCGTGGTTAAAAGAAAGTAAATTCGAAATCACAACAGATGGCGGTTTTTTCTGAACTTGGATTATTGTTCGAAAATTTGACTTAGTTTTTTCTTATCAATTGCCTGACAAACCAATCCACTAGGTTTAAATGTCTGCCTATCTTCGCCAGCCACAAGTGCATTCACTACAGCTTCTTCAACTGCCTCAACAACAGCCAGGTATAGTGGATCGATAAATTCATTGTTTAGTTCTTCTTTAATAATAATAGTTTCGTCTTTTTGCGGAACGGGACGTGTATTGGCGACAGAAAATGCCAAAAATATATCCCCTGAATTATTACCACCTGGCGAGCCCCCGCGTCCAATTCCAAGTGCGGCACGCTTGGCTAATTGACGCAAAGAAAGTGCGGATAGTGGCGCATCAGTGCCGAGAATAACAATAATGGAACCTTTTTCCTGATCAAAGAGTCTTCCTTTTGGCATTATTTGGCCAACAGGTTTACCAAGAATAGTTAGCCAAGGTCTGATACCGTGATTGGCTTGGACTAAAGTGCCAATAGTATATGTTGTTCCTGCAATGGTTACTAGACGGGATGAGGTACCTGTACCACCTTTAAATTCATAACAAATCATTCCATTTCCGCCACCTACAGAGCCTTCCTCAAGTTCACCATGAGTAGCATTATTGAGCGCATTGATAGCATCCTGTGCCGTTACACGTTGTGCATTAATATCATTCAATACGCCATCATAAGTCTCGGCAACGACAGGCATTGCCCAAGCATGCTCATTTTGAAAGTAATCACTGTAGCGATCAATCATCCAGCGCGTTACGCCATGGTGAACCATTCCAACAGAGTGACTGTTGGTAATGCAGATTGGCCCGACAAAGTACCCAGCATCATTGATCCAGTGACACCCTGTCATTTCACCATTACCGTTCAGAGAATACTGGGCAGCCCAAGTTGGCATGGGCGCCCCCTTATCATCACGAGGAATAATTGCCGTAACACCGGTGCATATATTTTCTTTGGGGTTAGATAAGGTTGTGTAACCAACCCTAACTCCTGGTATGTCAGTGATAGCATTGTTTGGTCCGGGATATCCACAAAATGGCAGACCTAAGTCACGAGCACGTGGTTTAGCGGCCATTTCTCTTTGGGTGTTTGTTTGCAGTTTCCATGATTATTATCGACTTTTTTATTACAAATGTAATTAAGATACAATTTATTTATTTAAATGAATAATGTTTAATATTATATTAATTTAACGCGCAAATGTATACTTAAGATTATGAAATTTATCAGCTGAAAATAGGAATTAGAAATGTCGATTGAGAAAATAGAGGTGCTTGTGGTGGGTGGTGGCCAGGCCGGTTTGGCCATGAGTGAACACTTAAGTAATTGTAACGTACCACACCTTGTTTTGGAGCGACACCGGATTGCTGAACGGTGGCGCACAGAAAGATGGGACTCTCTTGTTGCTAATGGTCCCGCTTGGCATGATCGGTTTCCGAGTATGAAGTTCTCAGGTTTTGATCCTGATGCATTTGCATCAAAGGATGAGGTTACAAATTATTTTGTTGACTACGCAGATATGATTAACGCCCCTATTCGCTGTGGCGTAGAGGTCAGGGAAGTGCAGAAAAATGTAGGTTGTCCGGGCTTTCGTGTCGAAACCTCGGATGGAGTGATTGAGGCCAACAGCGTGATTGCCGCCACTGGGCCTTTTCAAGTCCCTATTATTCCCTTCGTCGTGCCTGAAGATGCAGGTGTCACGCAAATCCATTCCAGTAATTACCGAAATCCCAAGCAATTGCCTGAAGGTTCAGTACTGGTGGTTGGGGCTGGTTCATCAGGCGCACAGATTGCGGATGAACTTTTGCGTGCAGGTAAGACTGTTTACCTCTCCGTTGGTCCACACGATCTTCCTCCACGAAGTTATCGTGGGCGTGACTTTGTTTGGTGGTTGGGTGTTCTTGGCAAGTGGGAGACTGTCACTATGGAACCTGGCACGGAGCATGTTACTATTGCGGTGAGCGGTGCTCGCGGCGGTCATACTGTTAATTTTAGGCGACTTGCAGAACAGGGGATGACGCTCGTTGGTATGACAGAGTCGTTCAAAGGTGGTGTGATAAGCTTCGCGACCGATCTTGCAGACAATCTTTCAAAAGGTAATGCGAACACTCTATCGGTGCTAGACGAGGCCGATGCTTATATTACCCGTAATGGTCTTAACTTTCCTGAGGAACCTGAAGCTCGTATAGTTGATTCGAAACCGACGTGTGAGACAAACCCCATTCTTGAGTTAGATTTGGCAGAAGCTGGGATCACTTCAATCGTCTGGGCAACAGGATTTAAAGTTGATTACAGCTGGTTACAGGTTGACGCGTTCGATGAGCAAGGCAGACCGAAGCATGAGCGTGGTATTTCTACCGAACCCGGAGTTTATTTTCTGGGCCTACCGTGGCAGTCACGACGAGGCTCTTCGTTCATTTGGGGTGTTTGGCATGACGCCAAGTTTTTGGCGGATCAGATAGCCATACAGCGCAACTATCAGACGTACAATGTTCCAGACTAACAAAAGTGTGTAGGCACATCAAGCCTTGATAATATCAATTTAAAGTTAAACAGATTTATAATGGAGATACTATGGCACACAAAAAAATTAGAAAATTTAACACTGAGCAGATGTACCCAGGAAAGGGTATGGATAACGACCTTTGTATGGCCGTTAGAGCCGGTAACCATGTATTCTTACGCGGTCAAACAGCTTTTGACTTAGATGGCAATGTGACTGGCATCGGCGATGCTGCGGCACAAACAGAAAATGCTATGGCGTGCGTTAAGACATTGCTGGAAGAGTCGGGCTCAAAACTTGAGCATATTTGTAAGGTCACAATCTACATCACCGATCGCGCTTATCGTGAAGAGGTGTACGAAGTCGTTGGACGATGGCTTAAAGGTATTCATGTGTGCTCCACAGGGCTTATTGTGCAGGGCTTAGCTAGGCCAGAAATGGTTATGGAGATTGACGTTGAAGCGGTGATTCCTGAAGGCGAATGAGCATTATCGCCGTCAATGTGGATTTAATAATTGATGCTCAAAGTCAAAAATTAACCTTAAGGGAGGACTGATCGTGACTTTTTCAATCTCGGGATTTTGTGAAAAAACCGGCATGGTGGGCGTTGCAATCACTTCATCAAGTATTTGTGTCGCAAGCCGCTGTCCTTGGGTTCGTGCTGGTGTCGGTGCTGCGAGTACACAAAATATTACCGATCCAAGCTTAGGTAATTTAATGCTGGATTATATAGCTCAAGGATCAAGCGCTGAGCAAGCGCTGGATAGTGTTATTAATCGCCGTGATTTTATCGATTATCGGCAATTGGCCCTTGTAGATAATCAGGGTCGAAGTGCCAGCTTTACGGGCTTAGAAACTCTAGGCACTAACGCAGTAGCGCAAGCCGATGGCTGTATTGCAGCGGGCAATCTATTGATCAACACTAAGGTTCCACAAGCTATGGTAGACAATTTTGTTCAGCATCCTAATTTACACTTGGCCGAACGCCTATTACTGGCTTTGCAAGCTGGGCTCGATGCGGGTGGCGAGGAAGGGTCAGTGCACTCTGCGGGAATAAAAGTGGCCCATGAGCATCCTTGGCCGTTGGTAGATTTACGCGTGGATTGGGCAGATGATGACCCGATTGAACAACTCCTAGCCCTGTGGCGAGACTATGAGATTCAGATGATGGATTACAACATTCGTGCTATAGACCCTAGAAGCGCACCAAGTTATGGTGTCGCTGGAGACCTCTAGTTGCTAAAGCAGAAAAAGACAACACCATGAAAAATGAAGATGTTTCGATGGAGCTGTTGAGAGTCTTGGTTGGCTTTGACACAACCAGCTATAAATCAAACCTTGGGCTCATTGAATTTATTCAATCGTATTTAACAAAATATGGCATCAAATCGACTTTAGTACATGATGAGAGTGGCAAAAAAGCCAACTTATATGCAACGATTGGACGCACAGATATTGGTGGTGTAATGTTATCAGGCCATACTGATGTAGTGCCTGTTAAGGGGCAAAATTGGGATACTGATCCATTTTGTTTAACAGAGGTTGACGATAAGCTGTATGGGCGTGGCAGTGCTGATATGAAGGGCTTTATTGCTCTAGTATTAAGTCGTGTGCCAGCTATGATTTCTACGGAACTTAATAAGCCGATTCATTTGGCGTTTTCTTATGACGAAGAAATAGGCTGTGTTGGCGTGAAACGATTATTAGATTTAATGGAGCATCAACCAGTTAAACCCCATTGTTGTATTATTGGTGAACCGACCAGTATGGAAGTTGTTATAGGCCACAAAGGCAAGTGTTCTCGCCGAGTCCAAGTGCGTGGGCATGCTTGCCATTCTGGACAAGCACCCTTTGGTGTTAATGCTGTTGACTATGCGGCAGAACTCATCGTCTATATTCGACAACTTGCGCGCGAAAAAGCAAAAAATGGACCTTTTGATAAAGACTATGAAGTGCCATACACAACACTACATACAGGAACCGTTAATGGTGGAACAGCGCTTAATATTGTGCCAAATTTATGCCAGTTTGATTTTGAAATCCGACACCTGTATGAAGAAGATCCTCAGTACTTATTGGACAAGATTAAATCTTATGCTCGGGATAACCTACAAGTAGAGATGAATTCTATATCTGCAGAGACAGGTATTGACTTTGAAACTCTAGCAACCTATCCGGGCTTGCTAACCGATCCCAGCTCGGAATTTGTTTTCTATATAAAACAACTGCTTGATAACGATGCTCACAGTAAGGTGATCTTCGGTACTGAAGGTGGTTTGTTTCAGCAGCGCTTGGGCATTCCTACACTTGTATGCGGACCAGGTAGTATTGATCAAGCACACAAGCCTAACGAATACCTTAGCCTTGAGCAGTTAAAAAAAGGAGCGCAGTTTTTGGATTCTTTAATTACATCATTGACAGACTAGTGTATTCTAGCTTTTTGTATTATTGAGTATCGATAACATGAAGAAAATTCCCACTGAAATTGTTGAGAAGCTAAAAGCCATTGTTGGTTCAAATAATTACATTGACAACCCCGAGCAAATGGCTGCTTACGTCAATGATATTTGGAATCAGTATCATGGTGTCACGCCACTCATATTAAAGCCAATAAATACCGAGATGGTTGCATCGATTGTGACTTTATGCAATGAATGTAATATCGGTGTCGTGCCCCAAGGTGGAAACACAGGCTTGGTTGGCGGGAGCATACCAAGTGAATCAGATGCAGAGATAATAATCTCGATGGAACGGATGAACAAAGTGCTCGACATTGACGTTATTAATTACACAATGACCGTTGAGGCGGGATGTATTTTGGTCGCAGTGCAAGAGGCTGCTTTTGCAGTTAATCGACTCTTTCCTTTAAGTTTAGGTGCTGAGGGTAGTTGTCAAATCGGCGGTAATTTAGCTACAAATGCAGGCGGCACAGCCGTTCTCCGATACGGTAATGCTAAAGAACTCGTACTTGGTCTAGAAGTTGTGTTGCCAAATGGCAAAATTATTAATGGTTTGCGTGGTCTACGAAAAGACAATACCGGCTATGATATTAAGCAGTTATTCCTTGGTTCTGAAGGTACTTTGGGGATCATTACCAAAGCGGTATTAAAGCTCTTTCCTTTGCCAGCTGACAAAGTGACTTCATTGGTTGCGCTGTCATCATTAGAGGCAGCACCGAAGCTCTTAGCTACTATGAGAGAGGTAACAGGTGACAATATTACTGCGTTTGAATACATGGATCGTGTTTGTGTGGATATGCTGGAGAAGCGCACCGAGCTGAGTGATCCTTTTGCTGTTAAATACGATCATTTTGCATTGGTAGAACTAACGTCAAGTCGTGATAACGCTGGCTTACAGACCTTGCTAGAAGAAATCATCACAGCAATGATCGAGGCGGGCGATGTTGTGGATGCTGTGGTTGCTTCTAGTGAAACGCAGGCTGCACAGTTATGGAAAATGCGCGAGATGCTGGCAGAGGTTTATCGTCTGGACGGTGGAGGTTTGACTTTTGATATCTCGGTACCCGTTTCATCGGTTCCGGAATTTATCAAAAAGGCAAGCCAAGCATGCACACAGGAGTACAGCGCGGGCGTAGTGATGGCTTTTGGTCATATAGGTGACGGCAATATCCACTTCATTTTTTTGAAGCCTAACAACGTACCTGTGAATGATTTCTTATCCGCTACTGATGAAGTTAGTACTCTTGTCTATGATATTGCCGCAAGCTTTAATGGTAGCTTTAGCGCGGAACACGGTATTGGCCTGTTAAAAAAACACGACTTGGTGCGTTATAAATCTGAGGTTGAGATCAATTTGATGAGAACCGTCAAAAAAGCGCTTGACCCAAATAACATTATGAATCCAAATAAAATTATTTAGTTTTTCAGCTAACTTCTAGCCTTTAATTTTTTGTTTTAAGTAATCAACAGTAATTACTGCTATCTGTATTTAAAAAAACTCCTTTTTTCTGAATATTAATTAATTTTGACTTCTTACTTGCCTCCGCTTTAAATATATGTTAGTATACGAACGTTCGTGTACGAATGAGTATCGAAAATATATCAGCATCTACTTGTTACGCAGCTGTTTGATTTAGGTAGGGCTGAATTGCTAGTTAACAAAAAAAAAGGAGAAAAATATGAAAAAAATCATAATTGGCGCATTAGTTGCATTTACAACAATGATTGTTGGTATGCCTATTGCAAATGCTGGGTACCCTGATAAGCCAGTCACTTTTATTGTGCCATGGCCCCCCGGTGATCTTGAAGATGTTTTAACTAGGATTATTGCGGAAGACTTTCAAGCTGAATATGGTATTGCTGCAGCGGTTGTCAACAAACCAGGTGGTGGCGGTGGTCCATTCCCGGGGGCAATGGTAGTAGCGGCTGCAGACCCTGATGGTTCCATGATAGGTTCATTTGTAATCGGTGTGCCGGTTGTAGGACCAGAAATTGGAATAGAGGGCTTGACTAAAGAAACTTTTGAGCCTCTAGGGATTTTCCTAACCTATCCATTTGTGATAGCTGTCGGAGGCGATGCCCCGTATAGTTCTATGGATGAGTTAGCTGCTTATGCTAAAAGTAACAAAGTAACGTTAGGTCACTTTGGTGACCCACTAACACCAACCGCAGTAACTAAGGCTCTAGCTAAGATAATGGGCTTCGAATGGGGTTCAGATGCTGCTTTTGATATGTTGGACTGTAATACATTGGCTTCAGGTGATGCAGACGTTATTAATACAACGATTCAGCTAATCCTGCCATGCTTAAATGATGTTAAAGTTTTAGTTTCTATAACAAATGAGCGTATTTCTAAGGTACCAAACACACCAGCAATTGGTGAATTGATACCTGAGTTGGATATATTTTTATGGAATGGCTTATTTGTCGGAGCAGGTACACCACAGGATGTTAAGGATAAGATAATTGCTGTTGCTAAGAAATCAATGCTAAGTGATAGGGCGCAAGAAGTTGCGGCCAACAGCGGTGCCTTAATCTACTGGATGGATGCCGATGCTTCAAATGCACAAATCAATAAAGACAGGGAGACCATGGCTACTATTGGTGGTCTTTTATAGTAAAGATAAAACTACAAAAAAAAGGAAGGTTCATTTACCTTCCTTTTTTTTATTTAAAATATAATCTAATCATAATTTTATAGGTCTTTATGGGTAAAGAAGAATACCAAGCAGGTGATTTAGTCTTTGCAATGCTGATGCTATTGATTGTATTGGTTTTACTGGTATCAATTCCCTTTGAAACAAAGTGGTTTGATGGCGTCCCATTAGTTAAACAACCAAGACTTTGGCCCACATTTTGTTTAGTCGGAATGGCTCTTTTTGGTGTGCCTTATAGTATTCAGATTTGGCGAAACTATAAATTTCAACTAGGC
>Ga0208879_1002145_pt1 | contig 17756 bp, 21 predicted proteins | sample Knorr_S15_td_Bot_FD_185605 | JGI IMG/M metagenome (GOLD analysis project Ga0208879, IMG submission 185605) | Marine microbial communities from Southern Atlantic Ocean transect - Knorr_S15_td_Bottom_ad_5009_LV_A (SPAdes) (version 2) | ecosystem: Environmental > Aquatic > Marine > Oceanic | place... | reverse complement strand
TTGTCTGGAGATGAAATTATAAAAATTGCACAAAAAATTGTCAGAAGCTGAGTCCTATCCTCCCTCTGAGGACACATTCTTTTTAGCTGATTATATTAAAAATGAAAAAGGTGAATCCGCATTAGATATTGGTACCGGGTCTGGTTATTTGGCTGCTCTTTTAGAGAAATCATTTTCCTTAGTTGTAGGAACAGATCTGAGTTTTAATGTTTTAAAAAAACAGAAATATTTTACAACCAATACTGTTTGTTGTAATGGGGCTGATGCCCTAAACCAGCAGTTTGATCTAGTTATTTGCAACATGCCATATCTAAAAACAGATGAAATATTGGATATTAGTACAGACGGTGGAAGGGATGGATTAGAAGTACCAATGAAAATCATTGGTTCAGCTAAATCGCGAATCAAATCTGGTGGTAAATTTATCTATGTTACTTCATCACTTTCTAATTTTAAAAAATTGATTGCTTGTACTAAACTTGATGGCTTCAATGTAAGCATTCTTGCAAAAAAGAAATTGTTCTTTGAGGAATTAATACTTGTTAAGGCTGTTAGGTTACTTTCTTAGTTTTTCTTTTGCAAGTACAGTTATTGCATCTGCCATCTGTGATGTACTGGAATTTCCGCCAATATCAAAAGTAATTGTTTTTCCTTCATTAATCACGAGTTCTGTGGCAGAAAAAATTGCATCCTTTATGTGTGGCTCTCCAAGGTATTCAACCATCCAAGCTCCTGCAAGAATAGTTGCAGTTGGATTAGCCTTGTTTTGTCCCTTGAAAGGTGGTGCACTCCCATGTGCAGCTTCAAACATAGCATACGAATCGCCCATATTTGCTGAATAAATTAATCCAATTGAACCAACAATTCCTGATGCCAATTCGGAGATTATGTCCATGAAAAGGTTGGTACTCAATAATACCGAGTTGTTGAATTGTTCAGGATTAACAACTAGCTGTTGTGCCATGTTGTCAATGTATATTTCTTCTAGTTTCATGTCAGGTAATTCTTTAACACAATTTTGTATTTCATCCCAAAAAATACCATCAGTTTTTTTGAGTATATTTCGCTTTGTAATCCCAACCATTTTTTTCAGATTATATTTTTTAGCCCATTCAAGTGCAGATGAAACGAATCTCCTACAACTTTTTCTTGTAATCTGGCGTATGGCAATAGCTGCATCATCTGAGATTTGTACTTCAATACCGCTGTACAATCCCTCAGTTGCCTCCCTAAAACAAACAAAATCCAAGTTTCTGTTGGGAGTCAGCCTTTCATATGTTTTGATAGGCCTGATATTTGAGTACAATTCAAATTTCTGACGGAGTGTGACCGCCACACTTCTTGGTGCGCCTGGACTTGGTATAGTTGTAGTTGGACCCTTAAAACAAGCATCAGATTCCTTGAGTGCTTCCATTGTCATGTCAGGGATATATGATTTATCTTTAGAACCATTTTTTTCCCATTGTTCTAAACCAGCTTCACAGTTAATGATCTCTATCTGTGTATTACATTCCTTTAACACACGAAGCATTGAATCTACTACCTCTGGACCAATACCGTCTCCTTTCATAATTACTGTTTTTTTTGCCAATATGCCATAATCTCGTGTTTTAATTATTTATTCCTACCTTCAAAATTTCTTAATTTGTTGAAATTGTATTACATTAACTGTTTAAAACATCCGGATTTATTTTTTATAATGTGGAAATTGTTCAATTATCAGATATTCATGTAGGTTCACAATTCCGTGAAGAAACATTTCAAAAAGTAATTGATGAAATTAACTCATTAAAACCTGACGTTGTTGTAATCACTGGGGATCTTACTAATGAAGGATTAATAGAACAATATGAAAAATGTAAAAAACTGATTTCACAAATTGATGTTGAGAAAAAAATTGTAATTAGTGGAAACCATGATTATAGAAACACAGGTTACTTGTTGTTTAAGAAATATTTTCCCATTAGGGCTGAAAATAAATTGGGAGACGATACCATACTTGTAACGATTGGCTCAGCTAGGCCAGATCGTGATGAGGGGGAGGTTGGCCACCATCAAAATCTGTGGCTTGAACGAACTTTGAAAAAATATGATGACAAACTAAAGATAGTAGCAATGCATCACCATTTGATCAGTATTCCTGATACTGGTTCGGACAGATTGACTGTGATTGATGCGGGGGATGTACTACGAACTATCCTAGACTCTAACGTAAGCTTGGTTCTATGTGGCCATAAACACAGACCATGGATTTGGGATTTCAATACATTGTCTATTGCAAATGCTGGCACTGCTTCATCAGAAAGAGTTCGCGGCTTCTTTGAAAACTCGTATAATATAGTAAATGTTCAAAATGGAACTTTCCGTGTTGACCTGAAAATTGTTGGCGGCACAAGAACACCGTTGCGAGATATTGTAAAAAATTATGCACAGTCAGCAGAATGAATTTAGTTTACTAAAATTTTGCAATCAAATTTTTATTGGAAAATAGTTGAGCATTTCTATAATTAATAGATTGAACACGTTATACTAATTAACTGAATTCATTAAGCAACAAACATGCGGGGGTCGCCTAGCCTGGTAGGGCGTGGGATTGCTAATTCCATGTTCGCAAGAACACGAGGGTTCAAATCCCTCTCCCCGCGCTTTTTTAATTAAATTTAAAAGTACGCTGATACGCATTTTCATTATGGGACGAAGAAAAACACAAAAAATTATCAAGACTGGTCCAAAAAATGTAACCACTGGTATGTGTCCGGAATGTAAAACTATAGGCAGAATCTTTATTCTAGGTCAGGTTGGTCAGGAGCGAGCAAAGTGTCAAAAATGCAACAAAGTGTTTGAGCTTTAGATATTACTGCTAATTCAACCCATAACTTTTTAATACCTTTTCATTTTTAAAAATAGAATGCCATCAGAATCTGAAACCGTTTACGATAGAATTGCTAAACTGGAAGATGAAGTAGCTGCGTTGAGAAGTGAAATTGATTTTCTAAAACATGCATTACGAAACGAACTGGCGCGCCATGAAGTCAAAATGGCAAGGAAAGGCACTGAAATATCTTCCATTATAGATTAGACTTTTCTCTGACACTTTTAATTAATTCTAGGATGAAATCCGCATCATCCGCCTCTGGCTCTAATTCCAGATATTTATTGAGAAAAGGTAGTGCTTTATCATAACGCAAAAGCCGCTCTTCTAAAATACCCTTATCTCTAATTTCCTCAGAAGATTCTGGCTGCATTCCTAAAATCATATCTGTGCATTTCATAGCATTATCATATGCATATGATTGTGTGTACGCATTTTTCAGATTTCTTAGCAACCTAGTCAAAAGTTGTTCCGTTGTCGCTTCGTTTAGATATTCTGGAACAAATTCAACATCTTCTCCAAAATTTCTATTCAGAATTTTCTCTAAATCCTCAATTGTAAGCAACCTTCCACGGTAAAATGGATCCAAAATCATCTCTTTTTTGTATTTTACAATTACATGTCCGGGGAATCCAACAATCCGAAGATCAAGTCCTATATGCTTAGCAACTTCTGTGTACAATATAGAGAGAGTAATTGGAATGCCAATTTTTTTGTCAAGTACTACGTTAAGAAAACTGTTTACTGGATCATAATAATCTTCTTCAGCACCATGAAAACCAAGTTCATCAAACAAGTACTCATTAAGCACGGAGATGAGATATGTCGGGTTTTTAACTTCCCCTATTTTTATCTTCATGGAATTACCCATCCCATTTATTTTTTCAATGTATTTTGATATATTCAGTTCAGGATATTCTAGAATTTGTGCAAGCTTTAGACATTTTTCAATCAAATTATAATTTGGATTTTTCGAAAAATATATCCATTCGGAAACAAACGGATCAAATTTTTCTGCGGACAACAGATTCCAGATTATTTGATTCTATTTAGATATAGATGTGGATCTTTTAACTCTCTTGTGTTGGGAGGATTTGCGATTAGTTTCGCAAATGTATCCTTACCATGCACATCAAACACATGTTGGGTAAATTCTTTACCTGTGCTCTTTTTTACACTATATTCAGAATAATTAGTACCGCTAAATGTAGTAAGATAATTTTGAAAATCACTATCATCTTTCAGTATTTGTTGCACCACAAATTCCGCCATTCCCTCCATGGTAGTAAATACTGCATGTTGAGCCTGAATTGGTTTTAGCCATTTTTTGTAGATTTCCTCTATCGTGGGAATAAGCTCTGAAATCTTAGGGTCAATTTCAACATGAGTATATGTCATAACATCTGGTCCCATAACATTGGTGATAAAATTATCAGGATTCAGCATGAAAAATAGGTTTGCTCTCTTGGCAACGCGAAATTCATCAGGTACAAGTTGTAATTGTAAGTATTCAGTGAGCTGAGTGACCACTTTGTCATCTAACGCTAAGATGGTTTTTGCCAGTTCCTCGTTTATTGTATTAACCTGCATGACTGCCTGAATGTTTAATCTATGAAGATTGTTTTGTACAGAATGAATAATCTCTTCCAAAATGGTCATTTTCATAGCTCCAAAATAACCAGATTTTACAGATTCTGCGTTAGATTCGTATGGGGGACCCTGCTTGTATAGAATTATTCTTGGATAATCATCTAAGATAAACCTGTTAAGATAGATCTTTGAGTCAAGGTAATCACCATACGTTGTAGATATCTTTGAGATGTATGATTTTGCATAAGTAGAATAAACTAAGAATTTTGCTGTATCCTCTTTAATTACTTCTGAAATTTTTTTCAGATCATTTTTTGTAATCGCATCGAATAATTTATCCACGAATACTCGTCCATTTTCTGTGAACACCTTTTTTCCTTTTAACCGCTTAAAGTCACCTAGTTTCAGATATTCGATAGATAGTTTCTCGGAAACCTCTAATCCCATGTATTCATTTACCTTTCGAACTAAATCTGGAAACAAGCCTTGTGAAACACTTTCAATATCATCAAATTTTACAGTAAAATTTCTATCCTCCTTGATCTTTGTTGCAAGTTTTTCTATTTCTTTTTCTTCATTAATTTCAACAGAAAGTTGCCCCATTAATGCCTCAGCAAATTCATCTAACTCTGACATTGGAAATCACGTTACCTTCAATTACTGTTCCATAAAAGGTGATATCAGTAATAAAGAACGAATATTAATCAATCACAGAAATAATTATTATGACTGATAGGCTGAATGATAAACAGATTATCGGAATTATAATGGTACTGTTTAGTCTCATCGGATTATATTTAGGCCTCACAGGATTTTTCGACTAGTCCTCAAACCCTTAAATCAATCCAATTAATCAAAATAATACTTGATGCAATCCCATCTTATCGCCATCTTTTTTGTTATAATCATTTTACCAAGTGCGGCTTTTGCTCAATCAGAGATTGACAAAGATCCATTTTCTCCTGGTTTCCAATTTGATCAAAAACCACTTGATGAGCATGAACAGGACCTGGAGTTCCTAAACCATCTATGGACAATTGCCATAGTACTGGTAATTAGTTTCGTGACAGCAAGAATTGTGTTAAAAATTGTCAAAAAACGTATGTCAAGATCAAAAGAAGAATAAGGGAATTTTCTCTAACTAGTTAATTTGTCAAAACAGTCAGCACATAGGTCATCCCTTGTAGTCATACCACGTGGCAGCTTGAAGTTAAATTTCCTGACGGAGGAAACTGAGAATTTTTGCGCAAATCTACCAAGCTCTTTTTTGCATTTATAGCATAGGTGCCTTCCTTCTAGAAGAAATCTAAGATTCAATCGGCTAAGTGTTGCCATATCAACCACACCATAAAACACCATCATATTGACTAAAAGTGGTTCATCCCGTATGATTTTATCAAGGGTTTCTCTTTCGCCAGCAATTGCAAGGTCAATCATCTCCTTCCATCTTTTACTTAGACCATCAGCATATTCATCCATTTCTTTTGTAGCAGATTCAGTGACGTGTACTATCAGCTTCTTCTGTCCCAAGAGGCCTGTCCCATAGCTAACTGTTATCATATTACTCTGATCCAAGACATCAAGAATTTTTTCAAGCTCATCAGATTTCAAATGTACAATATTCTTTATGCTTCCAAGTCCGCTTGCGCCACGCTTGATGGCACCGAGGACTTTCATATCGTTGGTTTCTAATTCCACAAGAGACGTAAAATCATACTATTTTAAAACTTGAGTATTTACCCAATGCGTAAATTATGGCGCAGCACTAAGATTAGTTTGATGTCCATACTAGTGGATCAAAATATGTTCATAATTTGAAGATACTTGCGGCACTAGATCATTGATGTATATAAGAATTTTTTTTAAAAATTTATTTTAAAATCTTTATTTAGTACTTTTTTGGCAGGTGTATGTTGAAAATTAGTTTGTTAGCAGTACTGCTAGTCTTTGTAGTAGGTACTGGTGTTATATTTGCAGTTCCAGATGCAGCAGGTGACGTTGTAGCTGGAAAAGGCGAATTTAGGCTTGGTGAGGTTTTAGATGAATCAGTAGGCTGGTTTATCGTTGTAGGTTTAGGAATGATATTTGCAGGTGTTATTTCTGTAGAGATTAAGCTTGAGGAAAAATATTTAGGTCATACACAAAACTCCGAGTGGTTTAACACTGCTGGCAGAATTATCAAGACAGGTCTAACTGCAGCAGCAATCGTATCTGCCTGGACTTGGGCTGCGACACTGCTACAATCTTCGACAGTAGCGTATCTCTATGGTATTAGCGGACCTTTCTGGTATGCTTCTGGCGCAACAATTCAGGTTCTTTTGTTCGGAATATTAGCAATCGAACTAAAACGAAAAGCACCAAACGCTCACACTTTCTTAGAAATTATCAGAGCAAGATTTGGTAACGGTACTCACAAAATTTTCTTAGGTTTTGCATTAACATGTAACATGATTGTAACTGGAATGCTCCTACTTGGAGGTGCAGCAGTTGTAAACGGTCTAACAGGAATGGACATTACCATTGCAGCATTTTTGATTCCTGTAGGTGTTATGATCTATACGCTGGTAGGCGGTCTAAAGGCTACATTTGTGGCAGACTATATGCATACTGTAATTATCTTTACTGTAATTCTCACATTTGTTTCAATGGTATTCTTCATCAGTCCAATTACGGGCGGAATTGAAGGTATGTTCGACAAACTGGCAGAAGCTGCAGTTTTGAAACCAGTTCTATTGCCTACTTTCGTAGAAGGAACACCAGGCAATGCTATGGGCGCTTACCTTACAATGGCTTCTGCTGGCGGTTTGATCTTTGGAGTTATCAACATAGTGGGTAACTTTGGAACTGTATTTGTCGACCAGGCATATTGGCAACGAGCAATCGCTGCACAACCAAGTTCAACTGTAAGAGGTTTCTTACTTGGTGGAATGTGTTGGTTCTCAATTCCATTTACACTAGCAACTACGATGGGGCTTACTGCGGTGGCGCTTCAAGTATCGCTTACGCCAGAGCAGGTGCAGCTCGGACTTACGGTTCCTGCTGCAGCAACAGTACTAATGGGTCCAGTAGGCGCAATCATGGTTTTGGTAATGTTATTTATGGCGGTAACTTCGGCAGGATCTGCTGAACTAATCGCGGTATCTTCTTTGATTACTTATGATGTGTACAGAACATACAAGAATCCAAATGCTACAGGTAAGCAACTACTCAAAGTGAGCCGGACGGTTATAGTCATATTTGGTCTTGGAATGGGAGCTCTGGCTGCAATATTATTAGGCATGGGATTAAGCTTAGGATTTGTATACTTGGCGATGGGCATCTTGATTGGCTCTGCTGTAATTCCGATTGCATTAACAATCGCTTGGAGTAGAACTACAAGGGCTGGTGCAGTTTCTGGTGCCCTTGTTGGCGTTGTATTAGCATTAATCACATGGACAGGTGTTGCTTCTGCAGAGTCTGGTGGCGTTGTTGACATTGCATCACTTGGTGGTGCGTTCCCAATGCTTTATGGTAACGTTGTAGCAATCTTATCATCCGGTCTAATCTGTGTAGTAATCAGTTTGGCTCAGAGGAAGGTCTATGATTGGAAGTTGATGAATCCTCAAATGAAAATTGTCCAGGCTGACATGTCTGAGTCAGTGAAAGCGGAAATAGCAGCACGAGCACAAGACGAAGAGACATTAAAGAAAGCATACAAGTTCAGCCTAAAGGGAGGCGGAATTTTGACTTTGATTTGTGTAGTATTTTGGCCATTGCCTTTGTACTTCTCTGGATATGTATTTGATTTGGGATTCTACACCTTCTGGGTTTGGATTGCCATTGTTTGGGTATCCGTTGCATCATTCACCATTATCTGCATGCCAATATACGAAGCCAGAGGGGGCTTCGCCAAAGTATTTCGTGGTCAAAAAGCAGACGTAAAATAATACTCTGAGAGAGAGCAAAATGGAGTCATAGATCTGCTAGATCATGCATTCCTCTCAAAATTTAACAATTCTTTTTAATGATGTATTGATGGTTTTGTTATGACATCATGTACCGGTTGTGGTCTTGTACTTGGTTTTAAAAAGTACAAGTTCAATAAGCTTTGGCGAGTTCCAGGTAAGTTCTGCAAGCCTTGTATGATGTTGATTGGAAAAGATTGGGACGATCATGGAAAGATCACCTTACCACAACGTCGATGTGACTTGTGCCAAACGGAATTTTATTTTCTTCAAGTTGCATGGCAGGGGCAGAAGCAAAAACACTTTTGCGATGTATGCCACAAGGTTGCAATTAGCGGAGTGTTGCCTGATAAAAGCAGGAAGGAAATGACAAACAAATTTCCAATACCCATGCTGATAATTGGAGGTCTTGGAGCTGTGCTAATGGTTCTAGGCGCGTTATTCACATTGATAGGAACGACATCAGGCGATGCCAACTTGGTTAACATCTTATTTGGTGCATTTACTACTGCAGCAGGATTCATGTTGGTTCGACGTACTATAAACAACAGAAAGCTGCTTTTAGGAAATGTCTAGAACAAACAGTACAATCTTGAAAGAGATACATCTTTTGCTGGATCCACTGTAGCAATCTTCCCGTTCACTTTGACCTCGTACGTTTCTGGGTCGATTTCAATTTTTGGTGTAGCATCATTGTACATCATGTCCTTTTTTCCAATATTGCGGCAGTTCTTTACTGGGAGCAATTTTTTTTCAATTTTGAGTTTTTCTTCCAAGCCGTTGTCCAGTGCGAGTTGCGATGTAAACGTAACAGACGTTGTCTTCTTTGCCTTTCCGAGTGCGCCAAACATAGGTCTGTAGTAGACTGGCTCAGTTGTAGGAATTGATGCATTTGGGTCGCCCATCAGCGAGTATGCGATGAATCCACCCTTGATAATCAGTTTCGGCTTGATTCCAAAAAACTGTGGGGTCCATACTACAATGTCTGCAATCTTTCCAGGTTCAAGCGAGCCAACATACTCCGAGATTCCATGCGTTATTGCAGGGTTAATTGTGATCTTTGAGATATACCGTTTGATTCTGTAATTGTCATTTTCTGCACTATCTTCAGGAAGACTGCCTTTCATCTTTTTCATCTTGTCTGCAGTTTGCCAATTTCTTGTAGTCACTTCACCAACTCTTCCCATTGCTTGGCTGTCTGATGACATCATACTGATTGCCCCGATATCATGCAAGACATCTTCAGCAGCAATTGTCTCAGCGCGGATTCTAGACTCTGCAAACGAGATGTCTTCTGGAACAGACGGATTCAAGTGATGGCAAACCATCATCATGTCCAAATGTTCCTCTAGCGTATTGATTGTAAATGGTCTTGTAGGATTGGTAGACGATGGCAAAATGTTTGGCTCGCCTGCAATTTTCATTATATCTGGAGCATGGCCTCCACCTGCACCTTCAGTGTGGTATGTGTGGATTACCCTACCATTTATGGCATTTATGGTATCATCTACATATCCACATTCGTTTAGTGTGTCTGTATGAATTGCAACTTGCGTATCAGTCTTGTCTGCAACATTTAGGGCAGAATTAATTGTAGCTGGAGTTGTGCCCCAGTCTTCATGAAGTTTAAGACCGCATGCGCCTGCCTTTACCTGCTCTAGTAGTGCTTCCTCTTTGGAATCATTTCCCTTACACAAGAATCCAAAATTTAGAGGAAACTCTTCCACCGCCTCAATCATCCTGTGTATGTTAAACTCTCCTGGTGTACACGTAGTTGCGTTAGTTCCATCAGCAGGACCAGTACCACCACCAATCATTGTAGTTGTTCCATTACAGATTGCATCAATTGCCTGCTGTGGCGAGATAAAATGTATGTGGCTGTCAATTGTGCCAGGTGTACAAATAGTATGTTCTCCTGAAATGATTTCAGTATTTGATGAAACTACAATGTCAACGTCATCCATAACGTTTGGGTTTCCAGCGTTTCCAACGCCAAGAATTTTCCCATCCCTTATTCCAATGTCAGCCTTTATGATACCAAGAGTTGGGTCTATTATCATTGCATTAGTGATTACCAAGTCAGCAGAGTTTTCCCGCAAGACACCGCTTGCTTGACCTAGTCCATCCCTTGCGCTTTTCCCCCCACCAAATACGAGCTCGTCCCCATATTTGATCAAGTCTTTTTCAACTTCCATGACAAGGTCGGTATCTGCTAGTTTGACTTTGTCACCAGTTGTGGGTCCAAACAGATCAACGTATCTGCGTCTAGGGATCTCAAGCGCATTTGACTCTTCTTCTACATTTTCTGAAACACTCTTGAAGCCTTTTTCATGAATATTTTTGATTGCATCTTGCTTTTTAGATTCCAAATCGCCATTGACTAGCCCGCTAAAACCAAAGATTGTTTTTGTTCCACCAAACTCTACAACTTCTACGTGTTTTGTATCCCCCGGCTCAAACCTGATTGACGTACCAGACGGAATGTTTAGATGATAACCTAATGCCTTTTCCCTGTCAAATTCTAGTGCTCTATTTGTCTCAGAAAAATGTGTGTGTGAACCAACCTGGATTGGTCTGTCTCCTGTGTTTGCAACTTTTAGTTTTATTGTCTTTTTGTTTTGGTTGGCAACAATTATGCCATCAGATGTAAGATATTCTCCCGGTATCATTTTATCACACTATTGGGTCGTGAATTGTCACGAGTTTTGTGCCGTCGTTAAATGTAGCTTCAACTTGAATTGTATGAATGATTTCCAGCACTCCAGGCAAAACATCGTCTTTTTTTAAGACATTTTTCCCAGAGCTCATTAATTCAGAAACCGATTTTCCGTCTCTAGCTCCTTCTAAAACGTGATCAGCAATTAATGCGACAGATTCCGGATGATTAAGCTTAAGACCTCTTTGCTTTCTTTTTCTTGCAAGCTCCGCAGCCATGAAAATATGTAATTTATCTAACTCCCTTGGTAAAAGAAACATAAACGAGCTATTGCAATGTGGTATTTAAAAATTAGAATTAATTAAAAATTTAACTTGCTTGATATTATGATATAATTATGCTATTAGTTAATTCAGTTTTTGGAAATGTCTACAAAGATTTCCAGCTAAAAGAAAAAATTGATCATGCAGAAAAGCAAGGAGAGTTAAAGCAATTATTTCTTAGTAGAACTGAAATGGAAAAATCACATCAAAGAAAAAATACTGAAGACGGGATGGAAATTGGTTTGTCACTTGAGGCAGGAACCACATTGCATAACGGTGACGTATTATCAAACGGTACAGAGCTAATCCTAGTTAATCAACTGCCTGAGAAAGTACTTCATGCTAAAGCAAAAAGTGGCAACGAATCGTCATCAGTATACCTTCAGTTAGGACATATTATTGGTAATAGACATAGGCCCATCTCAATTTCTGATGATGGTTCTGTACAGTTTCCAATACATGACGATTCTGAAGTTGAGCTCTTTACAAAGTTATTTCACGAAATAATTGATCATATCACACTTACAATACAAGAGCAGATTTTTGTTGCAAACCAGGGAATGAATGTACATGAACACTGATTTTTCTGAATTAAACATAATGCAGTTATCTGACTCTTTTTTTCCAAGTGGACTTTACGCAATGTCAAATGGACTAGAAACTGTCTTTGACGAAAAAAGAATCACAACTGTAGATGAGATTCAAGAGTTCATACATACAATAATAACACATCAAGTTGGTCCTGTAGACTGTGTTGCACTACTAAACGCATATGATTTTGCAAAAGACGATGACGTTAAAGGCATAATCAAGTGTGACAAGGCACTGCATTCAATGAAGCTTGTAAAAGAATCACGTGATGTATCATGCAGGGTAGGCTCACAAATGATAAAGTGTGTTATGGCATTTTCAGACAATCAAACACTAAAAAAATTCTTTGATATGGTAACAGAAAATCAAAGCCCCTCAACACACCCAGTAGTTAGTGGTGTCTGCAGCTATGTGCTTGGCATAAAAAGGAATAGTGCAGCATACATGATGATTTATGGAACTTGTGTGAGCGTCGTAGGAGCAGCACTTCGTCTGGGAATGCTAGACCACATACAAAGCCAGAAAATTCTACACAACCTAAAACCCACAATCACACAAACCGTAGAACAATACAAGAATCAAATACTTCATGACATGTGGCAGTTTGCACCAGAATATGATATTATACAAATGACACACGAACAAAAATTTTCCAAGATGTTCATCACATGAATCCTAGAATACTTCGAGTCGGCATTGGAGGTCCTGTAGGCAGTGGTAAGAGTATGCTAATTGAGCGCGTGGTGCCTATTTTGGCCAAGAAGAATTATCGTGTATGCATTATCTCAAATGACGTAATCTCAAAAGAAGATGCAGACCGTATGCGAAAAAATCTTGCAACAGAGCAGGGATTGCTCCCAGAGAGTATGGTTATCGGTCTTGCAACAGGCGGCTGTCCGCATACTGCTATAAGAGAAGATCCTTCAATTAATCTTGCAGTGATAGAGGAGATTGAATCAAAATACAACGACTTAGACTTGATAATTATTGAGAGTGGTGGTGACAATGTTACAACTACATTCAGTCCTGCATTGGCTGATTATTTTATTTACATTGTTGATGTGTCTGGCGGCGATAAGTATCCACGAAAGGGAGGATTAGGAATTGAAACTTCAGACCTTTTGGTGATTAACAAAATAGATCTTGCTCCAATGGTAGATGCTGATTTGGATGTGATGGTGCGAGATGCAAAAATTGTTAGAATAAACAAACCGTATGTGCTTGTAAACTGTAAAACGGATCAAGGAATTGAAGATGTCGCACGGCACATTCTTCATGATGTATTATTCGATCAACCTCCAAAAAATTTGCTGTCACAGATAAAATGACTGATTTGAAATTTTGTTCTCCAGAAGATATACCATCACAGTTTGCATCATTTGATGGAAAAATTCCTCAGATGGATGTGGGAAAGACAGGAAAAATTGGATTTTTGAAATTAACATTGGGGTTTGATTCACAGAGAAATAAAACTATCATTACTGAACAACTGTCCCGTGTTCCTCTTTATGTTCAAAAGGCTCTGTACTATGATGAGACAATACCTTCCATGGCCCACGTATTTGTTTTGTCACCATCTGGTGGTGTTTTGCAGGGTGACCGATACAGAACAGATATCGAGTTAAAGAATGGGGCAATATCACACATCACCACTCAGGGGGCAACAAGAATATACAAAATGAACTCGAATTATGCCACACAGATGATTAACCTAAATGTTGGGAAGAATTGTTATCTTGAATTTCTTCCAGAACAATTAATTCCATACAAAAATTCACGATACTACCAGAAGGCTACATTCAAAGTTGATGATTCTGCAACGTTGGTTTATTCGGAGACAATAGTTCCTGGAAGAGTAGCAATGGGAGAATTATTTGATTATGATGTTTGTTGTCTGAAAACACTGTGCTATGATGATAAGCAGGAAATGAAATTTCATGATAATTGTATTTTAGAACCAAAAAAACAAACAATGAATAGTTTGGGAATATTCGGAAACAGGACTGTTCTTTCAATGATGTATGTAGTTACAAAAAAGGAATGCGTTGAGGAACTTTACGAGATAATTAATCAAATCTTCAAGGATAACGATGAGATCATTGGAGGTGCAAGTATTCTTCCAAACAACTCAGGTCTTTCCGTTAGAATTTTAAGTAATTCATCAGAAGTAAATAAGATCACTGTATACAACATTGCACAAATCATTAGAAAACAAATAATCCATAACGCTAAGCATTAAACACAAGTGTCAATGCCGGGGGTGGGTTTCGAACCCACGACCTCCAGATTATGAGTATTGCCCTTCTTTGGAGAGGCTGGCACTCTAGGCCAGGCTGAGCTACCCCGGCACAAGTACGCGTGAATTTCTGATGCAATTAAATGATTTGCTCAAAATTATATTCTTTAATGTTATACGAAAATTAATGAATTTTGATGACAAAGATAAGCGCTTACAGAAGAAGATTGATTGGATTGCAAGCCAGATTAGGGAGACAAAATTTGAACTTCACCGACAAAACAAGGAACTTAAGGATGCTCTCAAGGAGCAAGAAGAATTACGAAAGAAAAAAGTGAAAACAAAAAAGTAAAGTTAGTATTCTTTTGAAATTTTATTCCATTTTAAGCTGGTATTTTTTACCCAAAGAAATTTTTTCTGCAGTACAGACGTGTAAAGCTTTTCCCATTCTACACCAACCTCATCAGTCCATGCTTTGAAAATTCTTGGATCAATATAATTTCGAAGAGATGTTCCAAGATTATAGTCTCTTGTTTTTTCTGTGAGATTTATCTGAAGTTCCAGCTTTTCAATTCGTTCAGCATGTTTTGTTTTTCTCTTTTTTATCATGGTTTTTATTTTTTTGATCCGTTCATTTTGCATTTCCTTCTGTTTTTCAGTTTTTGTAATCTTAGATTGTGCTTTTTTTAGTAATACTTCGGACTTTTTCCACGGTTTTGTTTTTTCCACATTTTCCAGCGTGTCCTTTTTCTTTTGTAACGACGCTTCAAAGTTCTTTGGAATCGTTCTTTTATGATTGCACATAATGGCAGCATCTAGATTTGCTGATTTTGCGTGGAATAATTTTTTCATATCAGATTTAGATTTAATATCGTCATGGGCTCGAAGATTTTTTGAAACAACACTTGAGGCTAGATATGTCCTGAAGACTTTGGCAGAAAGTCCCTTGACTATAGTTGAATAATAAGCATTAACATGTCTAGATGCAATACCGTCAAAAATCTCTTGGCTCTCTTTTTTGTTTGCGATAAACTCTTTCAGATTGTCGTAAAATTGTTTATCATGTCCTTCTGCAGGAATTGTCTCCCTCCATCTCACACCATCTTTACCAAGAAAATCAAACTCAATTGCGTTTTCAGACAGTTTGATATGCTCCTTTCGTAATGTTGTAGCACCCACGGTATCGGCTTCATCTGGATCTTTTTCGTCTCCAACCCTCATTGAAGTACGATAAATCAAATAACATGCAGTAGCTATCCTTTTATTTTTTTGTTCATTGCTTTGCATATCCTTGATAATTTGAGCTTTGACATTTTCAATCTCTTTTGACAAGTTTTTTGCCTTGTCATACTTTGCTTGATCCATTTCTTGTTTGATTCCCGCAGTGTCAGCTAGCCAAACATATTTTCGCTTTTGAGTTAGAATATCCATCCAGCTTGCTATCCACATAGAATTCCTGTCGTGTACAATTTTGCCCCATTTGGCTTCTGGAATCTTTGCCTCTTTACCAAGATTCAGGGTTACATCTTTAGCTGTTACTCGTAGTTTGTATCTGCCTCGCATTGGATGCTCACCCCTACCCATAAAAATTCCTGGCGGTTCAGCCATGTAGTTGCCAATTTCTACTTCTTTTCCATCGATAATCCCATTTCCATATTTTGCCTTCATCTCCTCACGAATTTCCTTGCGCTTTATTGCAAGCGCCTTTTTGTCCTCTTTTGTTAACAATTCTTTTTCTTCTTTTTCTTTATCTACGAGTTGGTAGGCTAGAGAAAAATCAATATCGCTATATTGCAAGTTCTTAAATTTTCCATTAAACGTTTTAGCAAAATCTGAAACAAAATTTTTCTGAAAGATGGGATCTTCGATATATTTTTCTGTAGCGCCTGGTTTTGGTGCATCTTTCTTTTTTGACCATTGGTAGATCATCTCTTCCTGAAGCAAGTTAAGCGCAACGTTTTCTCTCTTAATCTTTATCTTAATTCCCTTTGACTCAAAGTCTGGAGGAAACAGTATTCCGTTATGTTGTAATGTTTTCCATTTCATATATTTCACTAATCTAATACGACTTTGACAAAAATTGATCAGAACTGTATATCAATCTAACCACAAAAAAATCTTCCAAAACATGCCAAAGAGAGAGATTGTTAAACAGTTATTCTCCGTAGAGTTCCTTTTTTAAATAATTCTCAAACTCAATATCTGTTTTATTCTTCTTTGCCTCCAAGAACATTACTGCATCGTTTCCAACAACGTATCTAGGTAATGGCTTTTCATCCTTGACAGCCTTAACAATAGTATCTGCGACTTCCTTGGGATGCGTTCCCATTTCTGCCATCATCTTGACACCTGAAACTACCTTGATAGTAATGTCTCTGTACACACTATCTAATTCTGATTTCTTAGCCATTTTCATATTTTGCATAAAGTTTGTTTTGATGACTCCAGGTTCAATTATCACAACATTAACACCAAACGGCGCTAGTTCAAATCTCAAAGATTCACTTAGTCCTTCTAAAGCAAACTTGGAGCTAATGTATGCAGGCGATGCTGGAAATCCAATACGGCCTACAACTGAACTAACATTTACTATTGTTCCAGAACCTTGCTTTCTCATTGTTGGTCCAACTTCCTGAATTAGTCTTATTACTGAAAAGAAGTTTGTATCAAACTGTGCCCTGAATTCATCCACAGAGACGTCCTCGACACAGCCCCAGAGAGCCCATCCTGCATTGTTTACAAGAACATCAATCCTTTGTTTTTGATCAAGAATTTTTTGTATAGCATTTTTGACCGAGTTCTCATCATCTACATCCAATTCTAAGACATTAATTTTCAAATTCTCTTTCTGTCCTAGTTCTTTAATTTTGTCACTTTTTGTAGTGTTCCTCATTGTGGCATATGTGTAATATCCTTCTCTTGCCAGTGCTAAAGCAGTCTCAAAGCCTATCCCACTAGAAGTTCCGGTAACAACTGCAACCTTTTCCATGCAGATTTCTTGCTACAACTATCTAATAGTTTTATGATCCAATTGTATACCAAGCACCCATGGAGTGGAGCAGCAATGCAGTCGATCAGTAGTGGTATTGTCCAAGTCCGAAACCATTATGTATAATTAAAATAAGTAAACAACATGGTTAGCTATACAGGGCAAGTCGCCACAATTCATGCACAATTTCAGAAAGCATTAAAGAGAGCCAAGTCAAGACAGGCAGTTTTAAACGCCTATTGGAAACATAAGGCTCAGCATGAAAGACTACTGAAACAACATCTTAAAGAAGAAATGGATCAAGTTAACAGAATAAAATCTAAGATCAAATATAGATAACAAAATTGGATTTAAATTTTGTATTTTTTAATTAATTATTATGTAACATATGAGTACTTTTATAATTGAAAAAATTCAGCGTCAACAAGATCTACAATAAAGACTGTATTGTTGGAATGAAGGCAATTCCCAATGAAAAAATAGATTTGGTTATTACTGATCCACCTTTCGCCATTAATTTCAAGGCTAAAAAAGCAAACTATAATAGAACTGCCT
>Ga0208879_1002144_pt1 | contig 17765 bp, 16 predicted proteins | sample Knorr_S15_td_Bot_FD_185605 | JGI IMG/M metagenome (GOLD analysis project Ga0208879, IMG submission 185605) | Marine microbial communities from Southern Atlantic Ocean transect - Knorr_S15_td_Bottom_ad_5009_LV_A (SPAdes) (version 2) | ecosystem: Environmental > Aquatic > Marine > Oceanic | place... | reverse complement strand
GATGCTAAACGTCGTTTTTTAGAAAAGGATAAAGACTTGATGCTTCTTGAAATTGGTGCATCTATTGAGTTGTAGTTTTTTAAACAAAAGTTAATATGTTTTAACTTTTATTCATTTTAAAGAATTGATTCATTGGTTTTAAAAAACTAATTTCGCTTATTGTATGATATAGACAATTGAAAAAGTCCTATATCTTCCAATAAGCGTAACTTCCAAAAACTACATCAAAACCCTCAAAAATTTTCAATCCATTCTTTTACAAACCATCCAAAAATAAATACCTATTTTTGAGTTAAAAATGACAGCAACTTACAAAAAGCACATACTTCAATTTAAACAACCAAGTGGCACATCACGTGGTATTTTAACCCAAAAGGAAACTTGGTTTATTGTTATTGCCAATAATAATAAGCGAGGCATTGGTGAGTGTGGCATTTTAAGAGGATTGAGTATTGATGACAGACCAGATTTTGAAGATAAACTACATTGGGTTTGTCAAAATATTGATTTTGGGTTGGATAATTTACTTGTTGAGTTGGATGAGTTTCCTGCCATTCAGTTTGGATTGGAAATGGCTTTTTTATCTTTAGAAAGTAAAGATGAATTTGTTTTGTTTCCTTCAGAATTTACAAACGGAGAAGCTTCAATTCTTATTAACGGATTGATTTGGATGGGAACGAAAGCCTTTATGAAACAACAAATCAAATCAAAAATTGAAGCAGGTTTTTCGTGTATTAAATTGAAAATCGGTGCCATCGATTTTAAGACTGAAATAGAGTTGTTAAGGACAATACGAAAAGAATTTTCAGTAAAAGATATTGAACTTCGTGTAGATGCAAATGGTGCTTTTTCGCCAACTGAAGCATTAGAGAAATTAAAAATACTGTCAGAATTTGATTTGCATTCTATCGAGCAACCTATTAAGCAAGGGAAATTTGAAGAAATGGCAAGACTTTGTGAACAAACACCTTTGCCAATCGCACTTGACGAGGAATTAATTGGAGTAAGTTCTGTAACAAAAAAAGAAGAATTGCTACAAAACATAAACCCACAGTACATCATTTTAAAACCGAGTTTAGTTGGAGGATTTAAAAGAAGTAAGGAATGGATTAAAATTGCTGAAAAACAACATATTAAATGGTGGATTACCAGTGCTTTAGAAAGTAATATAGGACTCAATGCTATTGCGCAATGGACCTATACTTTAAATAATAAAATGCCTCAAGGTTTGGGAACAGGAAGCCTATTTACTAACAATTTTGTATCGCCTTTACAGGTAAAAAAAGGTACATTGCGGTACGAACTGAAACAAAAATGGAACTTAAATTTTTGAAAATATGTATATAACCCAAGTTTATAACACATTGCATGATTGGTGGAGATATATTATTGGAGCAGGTATTGCTATTATTGGTGTATTTGCTTTTTCTGTACCACATTTAATTGCTATAGGAATTGAAACAATTAGAGGTAATGTTGATGAATCAAGACTTGAAGACATCGATTATTTAATGGGTTTGTTTGAGCCTAATTTAAATTTAGTATTTATATTATTACCATTTGCAGGAGGCTTAATATTTTTATTGTTTACAGTAAAATTTTTACATAAGCAGTCCATAAGAATGCTGACTACATCAAGAGAAAAAATAGATTGGAAACGATTTTGGTTTGCTTTTATTTTTTGGGGAATTATCTCATCCGGAATGATAATGGCAGATTATTTTTTGAATCCCGAAGGTTATATAAACAATTTTAATTTACAGCCTTTTTTAATTCTCTGCGTTATCGCAATTATTTTAGTGCCTTTACAAACCAGTTTTGAAGAGTATTTTTTTAGAGGTTACTTAATGCAAGGTATTGGAGTGATTGCCAAAAACAAATGGGTACCTCTAATTATAACTTCTACTGTTTTTGGACTGCTGCATATTGCTAATCCTGAAGTGGAAAAACTGGGTTATATTATATTGGTTTATTATATAGGAACAGGGTTTTTTCTTGGAATAACTGCATTAATGGACGAAGGATTAGAGTTGTCTTTAGGATTCCATGCTGCTAACAACTTATTTACTGCTTTATTGGTAACTGCCGATTGGACAGCGTTTCAAACGCATTCTGTGTTTAAAGATATTTCGGATCCAACTCAAATTGGCGTAGGCGAAACCATCCTGCCTGTATTTATTATTTTTCCGATACTACTATATATATATTCCAAAAAATATAAATGGACTAATTGGAAAGACAAACTTTTTGGAGCTGTAGTTGAGCCTGTTATGATTGAACCGAATACTGATGAGGTTGATAAATTAGGTGGAATTTAAAAATAAGACAATTTCCAAATAGAACGCTGATGACACAGATTTTTATGATAAATCTGTGTTATCTGTATTCCATTAAATACAAGAAATGTGTTTTTGTTATAAAAACTAACTCAATAGTTTTCAAAATTAGAGATAAAGAATACTTATTCTAAATCATAAAAATTATATAAACCTGTAATCTTAAAATTTTATTACTATCTTTGGCGTTAGTAACGCGAAAAAGGACTATGATAAAATCTTTTGGCAGTAAGGAAACAAAGAAAGTGTGGATTGGTCAAAGGTCTAAAAAATTGACAAACGAAATTCAAGATATTGCTAGGCGGAAACTTAGAATGTTAAATAACTCGCAAGACATTCAGGATTTGAGAATCCCACCATCCAATAGACTTGAAAAATTAGGTGGAAACCTTAAAAAGTATTACAGTATTAGAATTAATAGACAATGGAGAATAATTTTTATCTGGGATAATGGTAATGCATTTGAAACAGAGATAATAGATTATCATTAAAACAATATTATGGACTATTTAAAAAACATACATCCAGGCGAAGTATTACTTGAAGAGTTTCTGAAACCTTTAGAGATAACGGCATACAGACTTTCAAAAGACACTTTTATTCCCCAAACACGAATAAGCCAAATTATAAAACAACGAAGAAGAATTACTGCTGACACTGCTTTAAGGTTAGCAAAATATTTTGGCAATTCAGCAAAATTTTGGTTGGGATTACAAGATGATTTTGATATTGAAGAAGAGCAGAATAATAAAAAAGATGAATTAAACAGCATTCAAACTATAACCAATAATGCAGCTTAACAACCTGAATTCGATTAAATATTAAGAAAAGCGTTTTGTTGCAATATTTTCTACTCAACAGACTTAAACAAAATAGATGTTTTATTAAAGTCGGAAGCGGCATTAATAACACTTCTAAATTCATCATAACGGCTAACGTTGTACTCGTTAGATTTATAAAACTCCTGTATGGTTACTACAATGGTGTTGCCTTCTATTTTATAACTGGATTCGAATTTGCAAATCTTTTCACCGGTAACCGATTTAAAACTTTTATCAATATTTAAAACCTCAAGGCCTTCGGCTGTATAACCTTTAGGAATATGTATTATAATATCGTAATCGTATTGATTTGGATATTGCATTTCTATAGGATTTACACGTTCTGTTTCTTGATATAATTCACTTTGTGTGCCAATTACTTTTCCTATTTGAAAAATATAACTATCGCCAGCTTCTTCCAAGAGAGATTCGGAAGTAATAATACATCGTGTAATAAATGGCAGATTGTATTCTAACGAATTCATATCTGTGTTTTCGGTTTCAAAACTTAATACTACTTTATCCTCAATTCCCGAACTTGTTAAATAATCTTCATAATCTTTGATGCCTTGTTCGGTCGATAAACTTAATATAGCTTTGCTTGTTATAGCCCAATGCCCTGTGTACTCTTGGTTTTGTTTAATTATAACATTTACCAAATCTTCATCAAAAGTAATGTCTGTATATCGTATAATGCGACTATAATTGGGATCAGATTGTATAATCTTGCTAAAATAATAATCTAAACTTTCAGTAATAAATAATCCATAATTACCTAAAATATTAAAAGGTGCTTCACCAACTCTATACTCAATTCTGTCTGGTGATATGTATTTTTCTTCCGTAGGTAAATAAATCAAGAAATCCCGAAGCATATTTGGTGTATAAAAATCCGGATCGAATTTAAGTGCGAATCTATTAGCTGTAACTACAATTTCGTATTCAATTTCTAAAGCTTTTAAGTAATGTGCATACACTTTTAGGATGCCATAATCGCTTGCAGTTCTGTTTTTTAAAATATATTCTAAATTTGTAAGTTCAGAATTATTGTTTTTTACAATTATAAAATTAGATTTAATATAATTATCGATTAGTGAGGCTTTTTTGAAGGTTGATAAATCCAAATCGCCTTTAGTGATATTATCAATATCGTTTTTCACTAAATGTGACGCTTCTTCAGGAAAAAACTTCCCACCAATATTATTTACAATATTATCCCAAAACATTTCTTGTGTAATATTTTGGTCTTTAGGAAAACATTGATAAACAACGGCAATTTTATTTGCGTTAGGTGTTGCATATTCTTCATCTATCATTGCAGGAATATCCTTAAGCGTCAATAATTTTGCTTGTCTGCCATCAATAGAAACAGTCTCGAAAGCAGTTTCTGTTCTATAGGCTTTAATTTTAGAATTTAGGTTTCCGGTTATAAATAAAAACTGAGCTTCTTTAATAAAATATTCCCCTTGTATAGTTTCAGTTCCATGCATGTCGTATTCTTTCTCAACTGTATATAATACTTCAATTTCAGAATTTTTTTCGACACCTTCAATCGCAAATATTTTAAAATCTCCATAAGTTTCAACATTGTTTATCTCTTTAATATTGTCTTTGTTTAAGAGCGTTACTTTTCCTTCGGCATTAATGGTTCTTGCCTTAATATCTATTACTTTCTTTACTTCGTACATCGGAATATAAACCGTATTATGCCTACCAATGCCTTTGTCGTTATTTACTCTAATAATGGTATGTGTAGTTTCAAAACTTGTAAGGTCTTGAAGAAATAGTCCTTTTTTATATTCTACAATATATTTTTCAAAAATACCAACCGACGGTTTTTTCAAATCTTTTTCGGTGAGTTCATGAAGTTTTGGATTGTCATCCCAATCGTAAGTTTTATAGTATTGCGCAAAACAATTAGTTGATGCAATAAGTAGGATAAATGTTAATCGTTTAATCATAGGTTATGTTCAATTACAATATTTTTTTTATAGGCTTTAATTAGACTTTTTATAAAACTATTCCAGGTTTCAAACTGTTCTTTTTTTACACTCAATGTATTTATGTAAATGGTTTTGTTCTGTATAATTGTATTGTCTTTTTGAGTATAAGTTATGCTATAACCAAATTCGGGATTATCGAATGACAAATCTTTTGGAATGTAACTAACTTTATATGCTTTTGGAATTGTAAAGGTCGTTGTATATTTTTTTTTGAAGGTATTATCTATTTTTTTACTGTACTTTCTGTCTTCAATGTCAATCTTGCTTTTAGACAATGTTCGGTCTATATTCAAATTTATATAGGTTTTATCAGCAACCGTTTTTGCATAGTTATCGATGGAAAGGTTATAACTTAAAATTAGAGCAGTAGTTGCATTATCGAAATTTTCTATATTAATATTTGTGTATTTGGTTTTGTTATTTCCTAAAACTAAAGTGGTATTTAAAAATTCTTCTTCGGTTTTATCGTCTTTCTTATAGGTGTAATCCGTAATAAAATCAACTTTTTCGTATCCTGTAAATGTTCTTTTTTCTAAAACTTTAACAATTCCGTTTTCAATAGAAATATCGCTGGTAATCAAAGTTAGACTCTTATCAGGATTTTGAATAGGAACTTTAAGAACTTTAAAAGAATCGTCATTAATGCCCAAAAGTGCTTCTTTGGTTTGTGTGAAAGCACTTGGCATACCAAATGGCACATAACTATCGGTCGCATCTAAAAAGATGGTATCGTTTTCTATAATAACTGTATTAATCATGTGATTGTCAACCATTGGTGTTGGAACTTCAAAATAAGAATAAGGTCTGTTTCTTGTACCAATCCAGGTTCTATATGATTCTATATCAGCATGATTCAGCATTTCGTAAAGCAAATTTGCCATGTCTTTACAGTCGCCGTAACGTTTGTCGCAAACACTCGCTGCTCCTCTTGGTATAAAACCACCTAATCCATCTTCGAAAGCGACATAGGTTATATTGTCTTGTACCCAATTAAAAATAGCTTCAGCTTTTTCTCTTTTTGTTGAAAAAGGTTTCGTTATGTCGTCTGTAATTTTGTAGACTTTGTCTAAAGATTTTATATCAATTTGCTCTACCAAAGACGTATACCATTTATATAGGTCGCTAACATCATTCAGTACATTATAAATTTTGCCCTTTTGCTCGTAACTTTTTATATACACTATAATATGTGGCAAAAAGTAAAGTGCTGATTCACTTTTATTTTCGCCTTGAAAACCTTCAATATTTTTTACAGTCCATGTATAAATATTGTTGTTTTTTGAAGTCTCTTTTTTAAATGCAATAGAAATGTTTTCAGTATTGAATTCAATATAACCAATACTCACATTTTTAGGAAATTCTATTGATAACTGTGCACTTTTTGTTGGTACATAAGTCCCAAAACGAAAAAGCCCTAAAAACCGAGGATCTTTAATAACTTCTTTATAGCTTAAATTTGTAACAGCTCCTTTAGTAACCGCAGGGAATGTGAAATTTTTACTCTCTTGATCGCTATAAAAAATACCATTATCGAATTCGCGTTTGGTTTCGATATAATCGACCTTTATTGTTTTGTTTGTACTTGGTAAAAAAGTATAAGCATTAATGTCTTCAACAGAAATAAAGCTATCAAAATGAAGAGATTCGTTAGCAAAATACAATTTTTTAGCTGTTAAATATTCGGCTTGTTCTGTAATTTGTTTAGAGATATCAAAAGAATTTTTCGATAATTCTATTTTAATATGTTCGTGGCGCTTTAAATAGATATAGTCTTCTTTAGAAAAATATTGACCGAAAACCATAACAGGCAAAAACATAATTACAAAGGCGTGTCGCATTTTTTTAGAATTAATTGTCAAATATATTTTATTAAATTTTAATTAATAACTTCCAGCCATTAAAAATAGTATAAATTTAACTTATCTAATATCATACCAAAAATGCACCCAAGTTTTACCAAATGTCATAATAAGTTTAAGTTGAATGGAGTTTGTTTTAATCCTATTCAATTAAAAGACGTACCCTATAGTTTTATTAAGGAAGGCAAACCTTTTGAAAAGAGTATAGGTAATTTTTTGTTAGATTGGTTTGATAATAATGACTGTATTAGTGTTAAAACTTCTGGCTCTACCGGAATACAAAAAAACATTATTCTTAAAAAGGAAGAGATGATAAATTCTGCCATTGCCACAGGAAATTACTTTAATTTGGAGTCAGGCAATACAGCTTTACATTGTTTGTCATCACAGTTTATAGCCGGGAAAATGATGTTGGTTAGAGCAATGATTTTAGGTTTAGAACTTGATATTGTAGAACCTGCTTTAAATCCATTAGAAAATAATACTAAACATTACGATTTTTGTGCAATGGTGCCAATGCAGCTACAGAATTCGTTAGAAGAATTGCATAAAATTAAAGCAGTAATTGTTGGTGGAGCTTCAGTTTCTTATGCGTTACAAGATAAACTTCAAGATATTTCCTGCAATGTATATGAAACTTACGGAATGACAGAAACCATTACACATATTGCTGTTAAGAAACTGAATAATTTTGTAGATGTTGCTTTGAGTACAAAAGAAAGGTCTTATTTTAAAGTTTTTCCAAACATTTCCATTTCAAAAGACAAAAGAGATTGTCTTGTTATTGATGCACCTCAATTAAATACAGAAACTATAATTACAAATGATATTGTTAAACTGCATTCTAAAATAGAGTTTGAAATTTTAGGACGCTTCGATAATACGATTAATTCTGGAGGAATAAAATTGTTTCCAGAACAAATAGAAGCAAAGCTTCAGCATAAAATAAAACAACGTTTTTTTATTGCTTCAGAAAAGGATGAAACTTTAGGTGATAAAGTGATTTTAGTACTTGAAGGAGAATCCAAACAGTTAGAAACTGGAGTTTTTGAGGATTTAGATAGATACGAAACACCCAAACAAATTTATGCTGTTTCCCATTTTAAAGAGACTTCTACGGGAAAAATACAACGTGCTGAAATCTTAAAATTATTAAAGTAAGTACTTCACTCATTCAAAATACCACTTCACTCATTATCGGTTTTAAAGGTTAAAGATTGCACATAGTTTTATGCTAATCTTAAAAACCGAAACTAGATGAAAACAATTATCACATTAATACTTGTAACGTTTACAATAACGTCAGGTATTGCACAGGAAAAAAATATAGAGACCTTTTCTGTTTCTATAGAGAACTTAATCCCATTTATTGTAGATAACTATGCTTCGAGTTTTAACGATGAATCGGCTAACAAAAACCTTACGTTTTTAATTCAAGTATCAGGAGTTAGTCTTGATATAGAAAGTAAAATTGTTTTAAAACAAGCATTTAAATTACTTTCTAAAAGATTAACTGAAAACGATAATATTTCGATTGTTACTTATTCAGGATTTAATTGAGTCGCTCTTAAACAAACTTCTCCAAAAAATTTGAAAAAGATACTCTTTGCTATAAATGATTTTAAGTCTAATATAAAAGAATTTCATAAAGATGGTTACAGAGCAGAGTTTATTAGTTTGGTTAAAACATATAAGTAACCAAGTCTAACAGTTGGTTGGTTGTAGTTTTTTCATAAGCAGACTTGGTAAATTGAGGAACATCTATTTGATGTTCCTCTTTTGTAAGAACGAGTTTTATGTGTAAAGATAAAATTTCATATTTTTATAAATTAAACAAAACACAATGAAGAAGCTTATAATATTACTGCTAATTTTTACGACTCAAATAAACGCTCAACAAATTCTATCAGAAAAAGATCGTGCTATTGTAGTTGATGAAATTCTTGCCGATAGATTTAATAATCTACTGCCAAAATTAATGGATCGTACAGGAATTGATATGTGGATTTTAATTTCAAGAGAATACAACGAAGATCCTGTTTTAAAAACAATGCTGCCTTCTACTTGGCTAAATGCCAGACGAAGAACAATAATCCTTTTTTATAGAGATAAAGAAAAAAATACATTAGATAAACTTGCAATTGCACGATATAATTTTGGTGATAATATAGTTTCAGCTTGGAATAAAGATAAAGAACCAAACCAATGGAAACGTTTAATGCAGCTTATTGAAGAGCGTAATCCTAATACTATTGGATTGAATTACTCAACGCATTTTAATATATCGGATGGTCTAGATAAAACCGATTACGATGAGTTTATGCAACACCTACCTGAAAAATATAATGATAAAATTGTTTCTGCCGAAAAACTAGCCATAGCTTGGATAGAAACTAGAACCGCTCGTGAAATGGTGATTTACAGTCAATTGGTTAATATTACTCATACTATTATTGCTGAAGCTTTTTCAGAAAAGGTAATAACACAAGGAATTACTTCAACAATAGATGTTGAATGGTGGTTACGACAAAAAATTACAGACCTTGGATTAAAAACATGGTTTCATCCATCAGTAGATATACAGCGTAGTTATGAGGTTTTAAAAAGCCATATTTATTCGTTTGATGATAGACCTGAAGATATGATAATATTGCCTGGAGATCTGTTGCATTGTGATTTTGGGATTACTTATTTGCGTTTAAATACCGATTGTCAGGAACTTGCTTACGTGTTAAAACCAAATGAAACAGAAGCCCCTTTGTTTTTACGAAATGCATTAGCCGAAGGAAATAAAGTGCAGGATATTTTTACCTCGAATTTTGAAACAGGCAAAACAGGAAATCAAATTTTATTGAAATCACTTCAAGAAGCAAAAGCAGAAGGGTTAAAACCTTCTATTTATACACATCCATTAGGAAGTTATGGTCATTCTTCTGGGCCAACTATCGGGATGTGGGACGCACAAGGAGGAGTTCAAGGAGCAGGAGACTATCCTCTATTTCCTAATACTGTTTATGCTATTGAGTTAAATGCAACTGTAAATATTCCACAATGGCAAAGAGATATCCGAATCATGCTTGAAGAAGCAGGTTTCTATGGCGAAAATGGATTCAGATATGTAAATGGCAGACAAACTAAATTACTATTAATACCACGGCTTAAAAATCATCAAGGAAATTAAAAACAATAATATTGTTATTGCTGCATTTTCAGATAATAGTCAACCGAGTGTTTGCCAGAACCATATACTGTAAAAAAGATACATAATACCAACGCGACTAACGATAAAATTAAATCTGTTGTATTCATCTCACCAGCAAAATTTATTATTACTGCACCTATAATTAAAGGTAATTGAGCTAGAGTTGCCCAACGTGTTAGCAAACCGAAAATTATAAGTAAACCTCCAATTACATGTGCAGGTGTTACATAATGAATGGCCAACATACTCCCTGCAATATTTTGTAAAGGTTTTATGAGGTCAATTAAAATTTTTGTATTTCCCATAAAAGAAAATCCTTTAAATAATAAAAACACACCAAATGCAATTCGGAGTAAATCAAGAGGATAATATGTATGTCTGTTTGCCCATTTGTTAAGTTTTTTGATTATTCCCATGATAAAAGATTTTAATTTTGTTATTAAAATACTAAAAATTTGCGAGATATAAAAATTTCGTATTTAAAAGATAATGAAATTCCAACTCTTTTTTATTAAATTGCAGAACAAAAATTTGATAATGAAAAAGACATTTTTTATTTTTTTAGGAATAATAATATGTTGTACATTTCAAACAATAAATGCACAGCAGATAGATCGCATACAGCGAGGACAAAGGGGTTATACACCGCCACCAAAGGTAAGTTATGAAACATATATAGAATTAAAAGATCCTTACGAAGAAACCAATATCATTCTTGCAAAATGTATTAAAGCATTTGATTTAGATGCTTTTGAAAAGGAAATTTTAAAGAATATTCTTTTAAAGAATTTTGAAAGTCAAAATGCCATATTAAATGATAAAAAAAATAGTCGTGAAGATCGAAAAAAGAAAACACTTGATTTAGACAAAAATTTTTATAACGAACTATCTTCAATTCTCTCTGTAGAAGAAATTGAAGAGTACAAAGTCATGGATTTTGAAGAGACCAAAGAAGAAAAGAAACAAAAGAAAAAGAATCGGAGAAAAAACCGAAAGACATTATAAAAAAGAGGCGTATTTAAATAGCCTCTTTTTTATGGCATACATTTCAGCATTTATAATATGGAATGTTAAATAATTTAGTACCAGCATTATTATTTGTACTTTTAAAACTAAAGAAAAATTAATGTGAAAAACATTGTTATTTTAATTGTATTCTGGTTTAGTATTCAAGGTATATATGCCCAAAAAAAAATTACTATTTATTGGGATGCTTCATATTCTATGAAGGATAGGAAGATTGATCGAGAGTTGCAATATCTTAACAACTATTTTAAGAAATATCAAACTGCCAATGTAACTTTGGTTATGTTTAGTAATGAAATTATTCTTAAAGAATCTTATTCCATAAAAGATGGAATTTGGAAGGCTTTAGAACATGAATTGCTAAATACCATATACGATGGAGCCACATCATTTTCCAATTTATTTAAGGGTAATTACGATGAGTGTTTTTTATTTTCAGATGGTATAGAAAATCTGGACAAATTTAAACCTCCAACAGACAAACCACTTCACATTATCTCTACTTTACCTAATACAAATACAATAAATTTAAAATTAGCTGCCGATTTGTCTTTAGGATCTTATGTCTATTTAAATATAGAACTAGAGCAATCTAATCGAAATGAAAATGTAGAACAATTTTTCTCAAGTGAGTCAGATGGTTTAGTTACTGGTATGATTTCTGGAATTGAAGGATCTTTACAAAACGTAAGTGTAATTAATAAAAACACAAATCAGGGTGTTGCTTCTATAATAGGAGGGTCTTATAGTATAAAGGCTAAAGAAGGAGAAATATTGGCATTTACATATTTAGGAAAAAAAACTGTAACTATTAGAGTGTCGAAAGCTGATATTCTTAATATTACGATGTTAGATATTAAAGAAATTCTAGACGAAATTGTAATTATTTCAGAAGTAGAGAAAGAAGATTTAGTCAACACAGGTAATATTAGAGTTGACAAAAAGCGATTAGGTTATTCTATAGAATCTATTGGAGAAGAGGAAATTTCAGAATTAGATACTGATGTTAAGTTAGCAGTTAAAGGACAGTTTGCTGGACTTGAAATACAAAATAATACAGCCCAAGGACGTGTAGATTTAAGTCAGTTTCTCGGTAGAGGTAAAAACATGACAATTGTTGGTAATCAATATGGTTTAATAGTGCTTGATGGTGTGCCTTTGGCTCAATCCAATTCTAGTGCTGGAAATGGTTTTGTAAATGATACTAGTTTTATTAATCCAGATATTATTGTAGATATTACTTATTTAAAAGGCTTAGCAGCAACAAATAAGTATGGTACAAGAGGTATAAATGGTGTGTTATTAATTACTACAAAAAATGCTGTTAGTGATAAAGATACTACAAAAAAGAAAATTAAATTGGGTACTACAACAACTTATAGAGGCAATGCACAACTAATTGCCGAGTTACCTAACGTATCTTATATAAAAGCATTAAAAACCTCAAAAACTGTTGATGAAGCTTTTCAAAATTATTTATTGCAAAGAAAAAAATATGGTCACAAACCAGAATTTTATCTCGACACTTATGATTATTTTAAAGAATGGAATAACGAGTTGTTGTCTAAACGTGTGCTATCCAATGTGTATGAAATAGCTTTTAATGACGTAGCTGCTTTAAGAGTACTTTCTTATAAACAACAAGCTATTGGAAATTACAAAGATGCCGTTATTACACTTAAACAAGTATTAAAATTAAAACCAAAACAATCACAATCTTATAGAGACATGGCATTAGCATATAATTATGCAGGTAACTATGCCGAATCATTAAAAATATATAATAATATTGACAAAAATATTGGTGTTAATAATTCTAATTTTAGTGGTCTTAAAAAGACAATCACTAAAGATGCTAAAAGCTTAATAGTAAGACATAAAACTGAATTAAATACTTTAGGTATTAATCCTTTGTATTTACGGAAAATTAAACATAAAGCAAGAATTATTTTTGAATGGAATAATTTTGATGCTGAATTTGATTTAAATATTATTAATCCTCAAAAACGTCTTTTTACTTGGTCGCATACAATTGCTGAAAATTCACAACGAATCTTACAAGAAAAAGAATTAGGTTATGGTCTCGAGGAATTCTTTCTTACTTCATCCGATTTAGGAGAATGGACATTTAATATGAACTATTTTGGAAATCATTCAAAGTTAGATGAACCAACTTATGTAAAAATAACTATTTATAAAAATTTTGGTTCTGCAAATGAAACTAAAGAGATTAAAGTCGTTAGGTTATACAAAAAGAATTTAGAACAAACTGTTGTAAAATTGAATGTTAATTAGATTTTGTATCACTCTTTTTTATTCAATAATTATTTTTTTAGAAATTCTATAAAAAACTATTGAAGTTATTAATCCAATTAGTGTAAAACCAGCCAATACCAAAAAAACATGTTGATGTCCTAATTCTCCGGGAGAATTATCTAATAACACACCAATCATTGGACCAGAAAAAATATCTGGCGTATAGCCAACAATCGAAATAAACCCAACTGCAGTGCCTGTTAATACTAATGGGATTTTTCCTTCTTGCATCGTTGCAAAATATAATACTCTTACTGAATACACACCTAAAGCCATTAAGCCAATAGATAATCCAAAAAGTAATGTGCTATGTTCACTTATTATACCTGTAGCAAAAATTAAACTTGTAATTAATGTAAGAAAGAAGCCAATAATGATCCATAAAGATGCTCTTGTTTTATCTGCTAATAATCCTATAACAACACCAATAACTGGTCGCATATAAAGCAAAGAAGTGCCAACTTTAGCAGACTCAATATCGTCATAAAGCATGACGTCTTTAGCATAAAGACTAAAAATATCAGTCACTTTATAACCAACATAAGCACATAAAATGATTATCATTAATAGCCAAACCGACGGAATTTTCATAATCTGTTTAAAATTGGAGATAGTCAAAATACTTGAGTTTTGTTTGGATAAAGTCTCATTGACTTGTAATGGTTTTAATAAATAAAAAGATAAAACCCCAATGATACTAACTATAACAGATGTATAGAGAATTACATAGCTAAATGCCTCTTTGCGTTCTATTAAAGATGTTTCAGAAATATCTACGTCAATAAACAATGAAAAAATTAGTATTCCAAATGTGCCAAATCCTGCAGCAACCAAACCACGACCTCCATCTAAAAAACCAAAAGCAATACCTTGCTTTTTTTTACCTCCCCAAATTCTTGTAGCTTTTATCATAGCAGCCCAAAATAAAAATATGGTTGTAAAACCCCAATATCCTAATAAATATTTTAAGTGTAGATAATCTGGATAAGTTGAAAAGTAAATTCCTCCAATTGCAGTAAGTATAAGTGCAGTAGAAATTAAATATCTTGGATGGAATTTATCAGCCAAAGGTCCACCAAATAAATAAGAGAATAACGCAACAACTCCATAAACAGAACCGCAAATTCCCCATTGTAAGTTAGTTATGTCAAAAACTTCTAAAAATGTTGGACGGAAAATACGTGCTAAAACAAATGGTAAAATGAAAACAGCTTCACCTGATAGAATAAGGAGAATGATAACATAAATAGGTTGCTTTGTTTTTGACATTTTTGTATTGTTAAACTTGAATTACACCTAAATTAAAAGGCTTCTCAATTGGAGCATGGTTGGCAGCTTCAATTCCCATACTAATCCAAGTTCGTGTATCTATTGGGTCTATAATTGCATCAGTCCAAAGACGTGCAGCAGCATAATAAGGAGACATTTGAGTATCATATCTCGATGTAATCTTTTTATGAAGTGCTTCTTCTATTTCTTTTGTAAATTTTTCACCTTTCTTTTCCAGTGATGCTTTTTCAATTTGAAGCAATACTTTTGCTGCAGTATTGCCACCCATTACAGCAAGTTCGGCACTAGGCCATGCAACAATAAGTCTAGGGTCGTAAGCTTTTCCACACATGGCGTAATTACCTGCGCCATAGCTATTACCAATAATAATTGTAAATTTTGGCACGACAGAATTACTCACAGCACTTACCATTTTGGCACCATCTTTTATAATGCCTCCATGTTCGCTTTTACTGCCAACCATAAAGCCTGTAACATCTTGTAAAAACACCAAAGGAATTTTCTTCTGATTGCAGTTTGATATAAAACGTGTGGCTTTATCTGCACTATCCGAATAGATAACACCTCCAAACTGCATTTCGCCCTTTTTGGTTTTTACTACTTTACGTTGGTTGGCTACAATTCCAACTGCCCAACCATCAATTCTGGCATAACCAGTTATTAAGGTTTTGCCAAAACCTGCTTTGTATTCTTCAAATTCTGAACCATCAACTAATCGTTTTATGATTTCCATCATATCGTATTGGTCGGCTCTGGATTTTGGAAGAATGCCATAAATTTCTTCAGGATTTTCTTTAGGTTTTAAACGTTTAATTCTGTTAAACCCAGCTTTGTCAAAGTCTCCTATTTTATCAATTATATTTTTAATTGTGTCTAAAGCATCAGCATCATCTTTAGCTTTATAATCTGTAACGCCAGAGATTTCACAATGTGTAGTTGCTCCACCGAGTGTTTCGTTGTCTATACTTTCTCCAATAGCAGCTTTCACTAAATAGCTACCTGCAAGAAAGATGCTTCCGGTTTTATCTACAATAATAGCTTCATCACTCATAACTGGGAGATATGCTCCACCAGCAACGCAACTTCCCATAATTGCTGAAATTTGTGTTATTCCCATACTACTCATTACAGCATTATTTCTAAAAATACGACCAAAGTGTTCTTTGTCCGGAAAAATCTCATCTTGCATAGGAAGATAAACTCCAGCCGAATCCACGAGATAAATAATTGGCAAACGGTTTTCTATGGCTATTTCCTGAGCACGAAGATTCTTCTTTGCAGTAATAGGAAACCAAGCTCCAGCCTTAACGGTTGCATCATTGGCAACAACAATACATTGTTTCCCTTTTACATAACCAATCTTTACCACAACACCTGCTGAAGGACAACCACCATGTTCAACATACATATCTTCGCCTGCAAATGCACCTATTTCTATACATTTAGAGCCTTTATCCAATAGGTAATCTATTCGCTCCCGAGCTGTCATTTTACCTTTTTCATGATGCTTTTCAATACGCTTTTTTCCACCACCAAGTTTTACTTTGGCGTAACGTTTTATCAAATCTGATACTAAAAGCTTATTGTAATCTTCGTTTTTATTGAAGTTGATATCCATTTACTAATTGTTTGCTGCTAAAATACGAAAGAACTTTTTCCCACGAAAGTGGGAATCTTATCAAATGAGTTTTTGTATTTATATTACATGGGTATATATTCCTTGGTAAATAAATTTATATTTTGTATATTTGTTCCGGAAATAAATTATTAACCAAAAGATATCTCCACTTTTATGGGAAATAAATATGAAAAAAATAATTGCATTTGCTGGTAGTAATAGTAAAAATTCAATTAATAAGCAATTAGCTACCTATGTTGCAAATCAAGTTAATAATCTTGAAATTAAGGTTTTAGACTTGAATGATTTTGAATTACCTCTGTATGGCATCGACTATGAGAATGATTATGGTATTCCAGAAAATGCTCAAAAATTCTTAGGTGAAATTAAATCATCAGATGGTATTTTATTGTCATTGGCAGAGCATAATGGATCTTATTCAACAGTATTTAAAAATCTTTTTGATTGGATGTCGAGAATAGACGGAAAACTTTGGAGTGATAAACCTATGCTGTTAATGGCAACCTCTCCTGGTGGTAGAGGAGGAGCAACTGTTTTAGAGATGGCAAAAGCAAGATTTTCGTTTATGGGTGGTAATATAGTTGCATATTTTTCATTACCTTCATTTTCTCAAAACTTTTCAGTAGATGGTGTAATTGATGAAAGTTTAAAACAAGAATTAAATAGCGCCATTTCAAAGTTTGAAAAAGCTATTTATTAATTTTAAAACAGTTTATTATGAGTTCAGAACGAGAAATAATTAAGGAATACACTAAACGGAGAATTAACAATTATTTGGAAACCTAAAACCTGCATTCATGCCAAAGAATGCGTAAAACGTCTTCCACAAGTTTATTATCAATATGAAAGACCATGGATAAAAGCTGAAAACGCTTCAATTGAAGAGCTAAAAGAGCAAATTCAGGCTTGTCCATCAGGAGCTTTATCGTATAAAATGAGTAACGAGGAAGATAAAGAAGAGGCTTATTTAGAGACTAAAATTGAAGTTCTAGAAAATGGACCTCTTTTAGGTTATGGAACATTGCATATCACGAATGCCAAAGGGGAAACTGAAAAGAAAAATAAAACTACTGCGTTTTGCAGATGTGGAGTATCACAAAATAAACCTTATTGTGACGGAGCTCATAGAAAAGCAGAATTTAAAGGATAATTAAAATGGAGACAAGTAGATTAGAAGCATTTAGTGATGGTGTTTTAGCAATTGTAATAACAATTATGGTATTAGAATTGAAACCTCCTGAAGACTTAACAATTGAATCATTATTGCATACAG
>Ga0208879_1002143_pt1 | contig 17770 bp, 15 predicted proteins | sample Knorr_S15_td_Bot_FD_185605 | JGI IMG/M metagenome (GOLD analysis project Ga0208879, IMG submission 185605) | Marine microbial communities from Southern Atlantic Ocean transect - Knorr_S15_td_Bottom_ad_5009_LV_A (SPAdes) (version 2) | ecosystem: Environmental > Aquatic > Marine > Oceanic | place... | reverse complement strand
ATTGCGCGCCAAAGACCAGTCATAAAAAACCCCGCATAAGCGAGGTTTAGTGGCCGAAAAGGTTTGCGATGCCATGGATTGCTATCAGGCTCGACCGGGCAGGTAGATAGTCTCAGGAGGGGTTGTTTGGTGATGTAGGAGATGGATTAAGGGTGTGTAGGCATTCACCCAGAGGATCACCAAACCACTGTGATCCACATTTGAATGATCATCAGCAACCACCATACATGGCCCTTCTTCGGAAAATGTGGTTTATACTTCCTATCTTCCGGGTGCAGTATCTGAAAAAAGGCATTATTAGAACGACAAAGAGGCACGCCACTGGGACTACCAATACTTCAGTGGCGTCATCCCTACTGGCTAAAATGCATGCCGATATTGAAACCATAAAAGAAAAAATTAAAGCTCTTTTTGAACTATGGAATAGTAAAAAATAATTAACCTTGTTGAGAAACTTTGAAGGGTGAAAGCATGACTTGTTGGAATTGCAACGGCGAGTTAATCTAGGGTGGTGATCACGATCTGGACGAAGAGTATGAAGGCTTCTCGATGGTGACTAATCTGTCGTGTCCGAATTGTGAGTGCTACGTTGAAGTCTATTACCCAAAGCGTGACTGCGTGGCACAATGTGCCACAGAGAAATAAGCTAACGTAACTATTATATATAGAACAACAGGTTACGGGCTTTGCAAAATGACATGCTACTTACTCAAAAACGCTCATAACATATTGAAAACTATGTATTTAATCCCCCTAAAGGGTTCGAATCCCTCCCTCTCCGCCGATTCTATAATTGCGCAAAGCGCAATTATAGAAGGCAGCAGCTAATGCAATTTTGTGATAATAGTCACAAAATTGTTTTAGCGGGAGCCGGTCTTGCCGCAAGTAAGACCCTGGCGCAAAGCGCAATTATAGAAGGCGGCAGCTAATGCCATTTTGTGATATTAATCAGCAGCGGTATGGCGCTCCTGAATTGTCATCCGCGACTCGCCAGAATGGCTTTACCCATGAGTGAAATTCCGAGTGACCTATCGAGAACCGAGTAAGCGGAGGTGAACTTTGGGAGGAGACCCTTTTATGTTTTACGAAGATTACGGGTAGTGATTACATGACGACTCTCGACCAATTTGAAAGTGTTTTCAGATCGGCCATAAAACCAGTTTACCGACACCAGACTGTCTCCATCCGTCGGGCCGTTATCATCACTGATCTCGGCCAGGAGTCAGCGCAGGAATTTGCTGTGCTGGTCCAGCAACTTCTTTCCCCACTGCAGATCACTTCCTGGGAACTCATCACCGGAGACCAATTCAGCGATACCCTCGAGCTACTTGAGCTGCTTGACGAAAAAGACATGGACCTCATCTGCTGCTACCGCAATGTTCATAGCCCTGCCTGGCAGCATCCGCACAGCCTGGGATCACATCTTGATGTGCTCATTCAAAAAACATCAACGCCGGTTCTGGTGCTACCACATCCCCGGGCCGGGTACGCATACGATCATGCTTTTGACGACATGCGGCAAGTACTGGCAGTGACAAATCACATGACTAACGACAATCTCCTGGTGAGCTATGCGGCAGAATTCACAGGATCTGTCGGCCACTTGCACCTCGCCCATATTGAGGATGACATTGTTTTTTCTCGTTACATGGAGGCCATCAGCAAGATTACTACGATTGATACGCAAAGTGCTGAAACAGCACTTAGATACCAGCTGCTCAAATATCCCCGTGAGTATATGGATTCATGCAAGGCGGTACTATCTATGCGTAATCCCGGGATGAGTATCGAGGCCATTATCACCTACGGACACCGCTTGCGAGAATATCTGGTTTATGTAGATGATCTGAAAATCAACCTGCTGGTGATGCGCGGCAAAGACGAAGATCAGTTGGCGATGCATGGATTGTCTTATCCGCTGGCCATTGAACTGCGCCAGATACCCATACTGATTATTTAGCGCGGATACTGCCTTGGAATATGCAACACACGAAGTCACTCAAGGTATTACGCTGGTATTCAGCTTTATATTGTTTCTTATGGTTTTGTCTCTCGCGCTGGAAGAAAAAATCCACGCGCAGAAGTCAATCATTGTCAGTTTTTTTGCCATTATTTGCCTGGTACTAGCCACTGCATTAGGTTTACTGCCGTTTGGTGAAGTGACGTTGCCTAACGGCCATCACGTTTCCATTCCAGTCTATATCCCGGCGGTTGATTGGGGTGTTATCGCCATCATTCTTGGATCCAGCATTTTCGTTGACGTGACCTCGCGCTCCGGCCTATTTACCTGGGTTGCCATCAAGTTAACCAAGGCCTCCGGTGGAGATTCACTGAAACTGCTGTGGTACTACGGGTTCCTGACCATAATATTTTCCGCAGTCCTTAATAATGTTACTGCCATGATTATTATTGGTTCACTGACTTCGGTTTCACTGAATAAACTGGGTAAAGCGGACAAATTATTGGGCTTTCTGCTGATCGAGGGTCTACTGACCAATATTGGCGGCCTGATGACGTTAATCAGTTCCGTACCCAATATTATTATCGGCAGTGCTGCGAATATTTCCTTTGTTCAATTTTTTATTACGGCCAGTCCCTTCGTATTCGTCGCCTCCATCATGACCATAATTCTTGGGGCAAAAATATTTGCCATAAAGGCGCTAACAGACGAGTCAGAAATCGCTGAATCAGCAGTTCTCATTGAAACATTCGACGAAAATGACGGCATCGAAAGCCAGGGATTTTTCTGGTTTGGTGCGGGCATGCTTTTATTATTTATCATTACCATCGCCACCACCTCAATACTCCCGGTCGCACGAGAACTCGGCATGGGATTCGTTGCGCTTTCTTTCGCAGTCATCATGCTCATGCGCTACAAATCAGAGGTAGATCAATTTTATCGCTCTGTTGACTGGGATTTAATTACCTTCTTCATCACATTATTCGTCGTTATTAATGTGATGGAGCATGCCATGGTGCTTGAATTAATCGGAGAAGGAATCTCGCTTGTCATTGGTTCAGAGGAATCCTTGTTTGGCACCGGTGCGCTGCTGGTATTGTCGGCAGCATTTAGTTCCGTCACCGATAACATCCCGTTGGCAGCAATGCTTGCAAAGATTTTGGCAGCGGCAGGCACGGCTTCTGATTCCTCCCTGTGGTGGGCAGTTGTATTTGGCGCAAATCTTGGTGGCAATCTCACCCCAATTGGCAGCGCCTCAACACTGGTCGCTGTAACCATTATCCACAAAAACAATATTAACATGAGTTTCATTAGGTTCGTAAAACTTGCGATCCCATTCGCGTTTGCCCAAATACTTCTTGCCCTGATCTACGTCCTGGTATTCCTGTATTAGATGGTTCTTGTCCGGAAATAACTTGACCACTACAAAGAAGCCTAAGGAACCTCTGATTAATGTCGGTGTGTCGCATCACTTTTTCCGCGATGACCGCGTTGAACCCGTACTCTAATCTCCGTGCGAGTTCGCCTTGTCCTCACGAAAAATCCAATTAATCAGAGCTTCCCTAAGTCATCGTCCATGAAGTTGACGAGCCAAGCTCTTACTATCCTCCGACGAGGTACGTATGAAACTAAGCAACCTTGTATTCCTTAATCAGAACTTCAGCGGGTATACCCAAGCCGCTGTTAAGCTTTCTTATCATGCCTATCGTGAGCGGTGGATGCGCGCCAGGCACCTCAGAAACTCGACCTGATCCCCCAAGAAAAGGCATAAGATCTTTTCAAGCGGTACTTATTACCCGCTATGTTAAATACTGATCCTGGCTAGCAAGCGCAATTTTAGAAGGACCAGAAAATTAAGTTAATGGGCAGGTTTGTGCAGTTCAATGACGTTCCCGTCGGGATCCCGGATAAAAAAGAAGTTTGCACCTTCGAATTCCACTGACTCGGTGATCGTGATCCCGAGTTCATCAAGCTGCCGCTTCACCTCATCCGCATCGGTTATCTCCAGTGCGATATGGGTAAATCCTGTGTGTTTTTGGGGCACATCCATCAGGAGATTATCGGGAGATGCGTCTGTCGAAGCGTTGAGGATGAAATTGATATTCACGCCTGAGGGGTGCTCGACGATGGCGACGGGTTCGGGGCCCATCGGCCCACCCAGAAACTCAAATCCAAATTTCTCGTAGAAGGCACGTGAAACCTCCAGGTCCCTGACGCGCAATCCGACATGATTGATTCCAGTAATTTCTTTCAAGATGTGCTCCCGTTGGGCGGTGTTGCAACCTTACCCGTTTGGTGACGTGACGGTGACATTGGCAGATTAGATTTGCATATGGACTGGCGTGTGAAACAATATCACTTGAAGTATATCGATTCGGATTTCGTCCCGCACCAGGCGGTATGGACGATTGACGTTGAACCCATTCAGGCAACCATACTCATGGATCCATCCCCTTTTAAGCTGAGTCACTATTCAAGCTCGCCCCTATAGTAAACCGGAATATTTATACTGGTCACCACAATGTCAGAAATACAAAGAGTCAATGTCGTTGGCAGTAGCGGCAGTGGCAAGTCAACGGTTGGCCGGCAGATTGCGGCCCGACTGGGATTGCCTTTTGTGGAGTTGGATGACATTCATTGGCGACCCAACTGGACTGAATCGACAGACGAAGAACTCTTCTCCAACCTGGGAAAGGCTTTAGCCGGTGAAGGCTGGGTTCTGGACGGTAACTATTCCAGAACAGTGCCGGTCAAATGGAAACGCGTGCAGTTGATCGTGTGGCTGGATCTTCCCTACTGGCTGATTATGTATCAGGTCATCAGTCGAACATTTAGAAGATCTTTTAATAGGGAAATCTTATGGGCGGGAAATCAAGAGAGCCTGACAAAGGCATTTTTTGACAAGGACTCGATCATTTTGTGGTCTTTATCCAACCTTTCTCGTGTTCGGCGCGGCTATAGCCAGGCAATGTCAGACGACAGATATCGCCACATTCAGTTTGTTCGGCTTCGCTCCAGGCGAGAGATTCGGGAATTTTTATCTGCCTTACCCATTGCCCAGGGAGCTTCTGATTAAGTCCTGTTTACGCCACGACCGTATCAGAGATGTCACAAAAAATTGTTAACTTACAGCATGTTAACAAACTTCTTGCGGTCACTATTGCTTGTTCTGACGGAAATATCCTCTCAATCAGAGGTCCGCAATCAGACCCGGCTCGGAAGGTCAATCTTGGCATTGGTCTCATAGCTGTGGTATTTAGTTTGTAACGCCGTCACAAATGGCGAAGTTGAGAGCCCATCAGACTCGAAATGATTTGAAAGCGGGCGGTACAGATAGGCACAAAGCATGAGTGAGAGATCCCCCCTCGGCATCACGGATGTGGTGCTGCGTGATGCCCACCAATCGTTGTTCGCAACCCGAATGCGCATTGACGATATGCTCCCCATCGGTGAGAAACTTGATGAGATCGGGTATTGGTCCATAGAGAGTTGGGGCGGTGCGACGTTTGATGCCTGTATTCGCTTCCTCGGTGAAGATCCCTGGGAGCGTATACGCGAACTCAAAAAAGTAATGCCGAAGACGCCCCAGCAGATGCTGTTCCGGGGTCAGAATATTCTCGGCTATCGACACTACGCCGACGATATTGTTGACAAGTTTGTTGAGCGAGCCACTGCCAACGGCATAGACGTATTCCGTATTTTCGATGCGATGAATGATCCCCGGAATCTGGAAAGAGCTATTGAAGCGGTACGCAAACAAGGTAGGCACGCACAGGCGACACTGTCGTACACGGTAAGTCCCGTTCACGATATCGACACCTGGATCCACCTGGGCAGGCGACTTGCCGATATGGGCGCTGATTCCATAGCCATCAAGGATATGGCCGGGCTGTTAACGCCTTATGTCGCTTATGAGTTGGTAAGTCAGTTAAAGAAAACGACTGACCTGCGCATCCACTTGCACTGCCACGCAACGACCGGGCTCTCCACAGCAACCTACTTAAAAGCCATAGAAGCAGGTATCGATAATGTTGATACCGCGATTTCCTCAATGAGTATGACTTACGGGCATTCACCGACTGAATCCATCGTTGCAATGTTGGCGGGGACTGAACGTGACACCGGTCTTGATATCGTCAAACTCGAGGAGATCGCTGCCTATTTTCGTGAGGTGCGAAAAAAGTACGCACAGTTTGAAGGTTCGTTAAGAGGAACGGATTCCAGAATACTGGTAGCCCAGGTGCCGGGTGGCATGCTGACGAACCTGGAAAATCAGCTTCGAGAACAAAATGCGACGGACAGACTGGATGAAGTCCTGGAAGAGATCCCCCGGGTTCGTGAAGATCTGGGTTTTATCGCGCTAGTTACTCCCACATCGCAGATTGTTGGTACCCAGTCCGTGATGAATGTATTGCTTGGCGAACGCTACAAGAATATCGCGAAAGAAACGGAAGGGGTGTTGAAGGGTGAATATGGCGCGACCCCAGCGCCGGTTAACGCAGAGTTGCAAGCAAGGGTGCTCGATGGCGGTGAGCCCATCACCTGTCGTCCTGCGGACAAACTTGAACCAGAGTTTGAGCGAATGAAGCAGGCACTGATTGATCAGCAAGACGAAGCTGGGTTGCAGTTGAGTCAGCAGATCGATGACGACGTGCTGACTTATGCCTTGTTTCCTCAAGTCGCCTTGAAGTTTTTTGCCAACAGAAATAATCCAGATGCCTTTGAACCGGCCCCGGGTAAAGAACCCGAATTATCGAAACCCTCCTCTAACTCTACATCTGGAAGCGATGGGGTTTACACGGTTGAAGTTCAGGGAGAGCAGTTCATTGTCAGAGTCACGGAGGGCGGTGATATTCAATCTGCAACGCCAGTTGCGGGCGCACCAGTCCCAACGGCCGCGGGCATTGGCATAACGGCGCCGTTAGCAGGGAATATTTTTAAGGTCATCGTTGCAATCGGCGACCGGGTAGAAAGTGGTGACGTTGTGCTGGTACTTGAAGCCATGAAGATGGAAACAGAAATTCGTACGGCCAGTGGCGGTACGGTGAATCAGGTGCTGGTACAAGAAGGTGATGCCGTCAAGACGGGCGACACCTTGATCACGCTCGGATAGCCAGATGGAACAACTCATAGAACTCTTGCAAGGCACCGGTGTGGCCCAGCTGTCACTGAATCAGGGCGTGATGATTCTGGTGGGTATGGGGTTGCTGTATCTTGCGATTGCTCGCGGCTTTGAACCACTTTTACTGGTGCCCATAGGCTTCGGTGGCATTCTGGCGAACATCCCGGGTGTGGATATAGCCGTTGGTAGCGGCATTCTTCACCAGTTTTATGTCATGGGTATCGAAACCGGTGTCTTCCCGCTGGTGATTTTCATGGGGGTCGGCGCGTTGACTGACTTTGGTCCTTTGCTGGCTAATCCGAAAACACTGTTTCTCGGCGCCGCAGCTCAGTTTGGTATTTTTGCGACCCTGATTGGAGCCCTGGCTTTGTCATCTTTCGGTATTTTTGACTTTAATATTGCCGAGGCATCGGCCATTGCCATTATTGGTGGTGCCGATGGACCCACTGCCATCTATGTCGCAGGCAAACTTGCACCACATTTGTTAGGCGCCATCGCCGTGTCAGCATACTCATATATGGCGTTGGTGCCTCTCATTCAGCCGCCGATTATGAAATTGTTGACCACAGAATCCGAGCGCCGGATCGAGATGAAGCAACTTCGAACCGTGTCCCAAAAAGAAAAAATATTCTTTCCGCTGATGCTGCTTGTTCTGGTGGCAATGATGGTCCCGAGTGCAGCGCCGCTGCTGGGTATGTTTTGTTTTGGAAACCTGATGCGGGAATGCGGTGTGGTCGAACGTTTGAGCGACACAACCCAGAACGCGCTGATTAACATCACAACCATATTTCTCGGTCTTGCGGTTGGCTCCAAGCTTCAGGCTGATCAATTCCTGGTGCCCGAGACCCTGGGTATTTTATTACTGGGCATTGTCGCATTTGCTATTGGCACCGCAGCGGGTGTGCTGATGGCCAAGCTGATGAACCTGGTGTCTCGTCAAAAGATTAACCCGCTCATAGGGGCCGCCGGAGTTTCAGCGGTGCCGATGGCGGCGAGAGTTGCCAGCAAAGTAGGTCTCGAGGCGAATCCGCACAATTTCCTGTTAATGCACGCTATGGGTCCCAACGTGGCAGGTGTCATCGGTTCGGCAGTAGCCGCCGGCATTCTGATTCAGTTTGCGTCTTGAAGTCTTAGCATCTTGATACCTTAATATCTTGGTACCTTAATATCTTGATACAAGGGAACATTGATTGCGCCATAGGCTTAACAGGTAAACCAGAAAAATAACGGAGAGGGTAATGGAAAAACTAACAGAAGGTTACAGCCTGGTCGAAGGACCTGTCTGGGTGCAGGGCAAGGGCCTGATGTTTAGCGATGTGCTAAACGGTGGTGTTTTCTGTGTTGATCGCGCTGGTAATCTGTCTACGATCTTCGCGCACAGAAAGGGTATAGGTGGCATGTCGTTGCATGAAAATGGCAGCATGATTGTTTCCGGCAGAAACATTTCATGGAAGTCTGTTCCCGAGGGTCAGACTATTACTCTGCTTGATCGTGATGAAGAAGCCGGCCTGGTTGGCTTCAATGACATCACGACCGATGAAGCTGGCCGGATTTATGCCGGGTCCCTGGGTTCAAGCCCGGTGTTCGATGATGGCCGTGAGCCTCAAGCCGGTAATCTGTATGTCATTGACCTGGATGGGTCCTCGCGGTTGGTGGCGAAAGATATTCTGTTGACCAATGGCCTTGGTTTTTCACCCGATGGCAAGACCTTATACCACGCGGACTCCAGCCGTGACCATATCAACGCCTATGAGGTCAATGCTGATGGCAGCCTGGGGGAGAAACGGGTTTTCGTGACAACTGAGCAAGGATCCCCGGACGGCCTGGCGATATCTGAAGATGGCAGAATTTGGGTCGCCCTGGTGGGCGCTGGTTGTGTCGGTGTCTATCAGCCTGATGGAAGTCTCGAGCAAACTATCGACGTACCACAGCCGATGGTGACCAGTGTCTGTTTCGGCGGTGACGATTTGAAAGACCTGTATGTGGTAACCGGGTCCAGAGGTTCGGGCAGTGACCGGGCCGGTGCCGTTTACGTCACTTCGGTTGATGTGGCGGGTCTGCCCGTGCCACTGGCGCGAGTCACGCTCGCCAGCGAATAGAAATATTCGAATAGGCATATTCCGTGAACACCTGCATTGAATGCCAGACCCGGGTGCTAGGATAGTTGCACAATCAACCAGGAGTGTTCTATGACGATTCCAATGTGGTGTATGTTGGCGGGATTATTTTTTCCTTATGTCTGGGCCGGAGCTTCCTTGCCTTTACGGCTCAAACAGTTTGACACGATTGACCTGGGCTCTCCTCGAGAGCAGGGGGCCAATTTACTGGATGCTGGAGCCCGTGTTGTCGGTGCGCAATATAATGCCTGGGAGGCACTGACCGTATTTGCGCTGGCCAATCTCATTGCCTTTATGGCTGGTCTTGATGCGGAAGGTAACTGGACTCTGGCGGCCATTCTCTGGGTGGTATTTCGCTTGTTTCATGGCGTGTTTTACGCAGCCAATTTGCGGGTGCTGCGGATTATTAGTTTTACAGGCGCCTTCGGCATGAGCTTGTGGATAATTGCCATGGCCGCGACTCTCTAAGGAAGCTCTGATTAATCACAGTTCGCTTAAGTTGTTCCAGTCAATCCCCGGCCTCGCCGGGGTCTGTTCGGGTTTCCAGGTCATTAATACGAATCATTGCATTGATTTCTTCGACGTACTGTTCGCGGCGTTCTGAATAAGAAAGCAGACCCTGGCTTAAGCTTGTTCCTGTGATCGGCAAATTCTTCTGTCGAAGCGTATACCTGATTTCCCTGAGCTGTGCATAGGCTGGGTGTGAGTTTAGCATCAGGATATAGTAGTCAATGCTGTTCTGAACCGAACTGAAGCTGGCGACTTCGTGTTTGGCGCCTGCGCTGCGTGCTTCCGGGACAAGTCCACAGTTTTTTGTCCAACACCAGATACCGAAGTAGTTGTTCCCTTGCAGGGCAAACCTGGCCGTGCCCCAGGCCGACTCGTTAGCTGCCTGGGCCAGTGCGAGGGAAGTGGGGATGGTGTCGATGCGTTTATTCAGTGCGTCGATGGTGGCCTGCGGTGTTTGTTGGGCATGGCTTCGATACTTCACTGCAAGTTCGTCAAGTCTCGCAGTGTAAGCTTCTGTGAGATCGTCGCCCTGCCTCACGGTGATGGCGATTCGATTTAATTCGTTCCGTTCTTGCATGACCATGTCGTTCGAACGTTCAACCATCGGCAGGACAAAACTGAAAAATGCTTTCTTCTTCTCTTTAACATTGGAGATTGCACCAAAGTCAGGGGGCGCTATTTGCTTTGGTTTAGTCAATTGATGCAGACCCAGCCAGATGACGGCGATCAGACCGGCAAAAACGAACGCAGCCATAAAAAATAGTATTAGCCTGGGTTTTCTTTTGGCGGCCGATGTATTAGTTTCCACTGGATTGCTTCCTCATCAAAAACCTACCACCACCTCGTGGGGAATCGGATTCATAGAAATTTTCTTCCATAGTAACTATTTACCAGGTGTCGATGAAGTGTTTTTTCTTGCCTTCGCGGGGCAGGGGTTTGGGCGCTGATTTTAATGCAGTCATAATCCAGCGGCGAGTGTCTTTGGGGTCAATAACCTCATCAATCTCGAATGCTGTCGCAAAGTTTACAGCCTTGCCTCTGTCGTACATGGCGGCGACGCGCTTCTCGTATTCAGCGAGACGTTCTTCTGGATCCTCAATGGCTTCAAGTTCCTTTCTATATCCAAGTTTTACCGCGCCCTCGAGGCCCATACCGCCAAATTCGCCTGTTGGCCAGGTAACGGTAAAGGTTGAAGCCTTGAATCCGCCGCCGGTCATTGCCTGGGCACCTAAGCCATAGCCTTTGCGAATCACGATAGCGAGCATTGGCACAGTAATGCTGGTTGAAATTACAAACAGGCGCGATGCATGTCGAACCAGTGCGGTCTTTTCAATTTCTGGCCCGACCATAATACCCGGACAGTCCACCAGTGAGATAATGGGAATGTCGAAGGCATCACACAGTTGGATAAATCGAGCAGCCTTGTCGGCTGCGTCGCTGTCAATGGCACCCGACAAGTGCATCGGGTTGTTGGCAAATATGCCAACGGGTCTGCCTTCTATCCGGGCAAAAACGGTAATGATGCCAATGCCAAATTCCGGCCTGAGCTCCAGTATTGAATCGTCATCGGCAAGGGTTTCAATCAGCTCCCTGATGTCATACACCCTCAAGCGGTTTTCGGGAATGGAAAATCTAAGCTTGCGTTGGTCCTGACAAGTCCACCCGGTGGTCGCTCCCTGGAAATAGGACAACATTTTTTTGGCGGCAGCCATCGCCTCGGCCTCGTCCTTGACCGCAATATCCACAACTCCATTGGGAACCTGAACACTCATCGGGCCAACTTCTTCGGGTTTGAATATCCCCAGACCGCCACCCTCTATCATAGCCGGGCCGCCAATACCGATATTTGAATCTTCTGTCGCGATAACAATATCGCTTGTCCCCAGCAGCACAGCGTTACCTGCAAAACAGCGGCCTGTCGTGATCCCAATTCTGGGTACAAGACCGCTTAAGGAACCATATAGCTGAAACGCCAGGCAATCGAGGCCGGCGATGCCAGCGCCGTCAGTGTCGCCGGGGCGTCCACCGCCACCCTCGGCGATCAGGATAATAGGCAGTTTGAGTTGCGCCGCAAGCTCAAACATGCGGTCTTTCTTGCGATGGTTTTGCAGGCCCTGGGTGCCGGCAAGCACCATGTAATCGTACGACATGACGATGCACTGGGTGTCCTGATCGGGAAACATGGCCTGATTCACGCTGCCAATGCCCGTCACCATGCCATCGCCGGGGGTGTTTTCCATCAGGTCCTGCACGGTTCGGCGTCGTCTTTGCGCGGCAATCGCAAGAGATCCGTATTCCACAAAGGTGTCCGGGTCACAAATGTCCTCGATGTTTTCCCGCACAGTTCGGTGATTGGTTTTTCGGCGTCTGGCGACCGCCGCTTCCCGGTTCTCATCCAGCTTGTAGCCATGTCGGGTCATGGCTTCTGCCAGATCAGGCCGTATGTAATCCAGATCGAGTTCAGTTTCCTGACTTCGTTCTCCCTCAGATACTTCTTGCTCACTGATAAACAATATCGGATGGTCTTCTACAATCGCGTCACCCACATCCGCCGTCACCATCACGATCTCGCCGGACACCGGTGCCTGGATCACATGTTCCATTTTCATGGCATCCATCACGATCATTTCCTGGCCTTTGTGGACCAGGTCGCCTTCTGCCACTGACATTTCGATAATGGTGCCCTGCATCGGCGCGGGCACCGGTACGCTCCCTTCCGGGCCTTCGATGAGCGACGACAGTGTGTCTACCTGGTTGCGGCCTGCAATTGGCTCATCGGACTTTCCCAGTGCCAGCACCGCGAGCGGATCGTTTGATTTCAGTTTGGTGCCGGCCAGTCCCTGCTTGACGCCGTCACCGGTCTCTTGTGGCTCGCTGGCACTGGCCAGTCGATCGAGATGCTGGTCGATATAGCGCGTGGTAACACTTCCCTGATTGAAATCGTCTTCGCCGACCAGGGTGATCAGGAAGGGAATATTGACTTTGAAACCCTCGATGCGAAATTGTTTCAGTGCTCGTTCGGTTTTCCGGGCGCAAACTTCGAATGAATCTGAAGTTGAATGAACAATGAGTTTGGCCAGTAGTGAATCGTAACGTGTCGAGGTTTTGTATCCTGTGTAACCAAAAGTGTCGACACGAATGCCAGGTCCTGACGGTGGCTCGAACACGCTAATGGTGCCGCCAGTTGGCTTGAATAGGCCTTTTTTGCCCGGGGTCTCCATGTTGATCCGCGATTGAATCGCAAAGCCCTGATACTGTGGCGCAGTGGTTAGCCCAAGTTCGGGAAGCGTTTTACCCGCCGCAATATTGAGTTGCAGCGCCACCAGGTCAAGACCGGTGATCGCTTCGGACACGGTGTGTTCAACCTGTAAGCGGGCGTTGGTTTCGATGAAATAAAATTCGTCGAGATTGTCAGCATTAACCAGATATTCAAAAGTGCCGACGCCTCGGTAGCTGGCATCTTGTGCCATTTCCAGCGAGGCAGCGAGTAGGGCGTCCCGGGTTGTGACGGGTAAATTGGGACTGGGCGCGATTTCGATAATCTTTTGATTTTGTCGCTGCGCGCTGCAGTCTCGTTCCCATAAATGAATGACATTGCCAGTACCATCTCCGACTACCTGGACTTCAATGTGCCTGGCTTTGGGAACCAGTAACTCTACGTAGACCTGGTCATTGCCAAAGGCGAGCCTGGCTTCTGAGCGACAACGCTCGTAACTTTTTTCAATCTGGTCACGGGACTCGATGATTCGCATGCCGCGACCACCACCACCGGAAATAGCTTTAACGACGATGCCCATGTCCGGGTGCTGGTCCCAGAATTTCAGTACCTGTTCGAGACTGGTATCGTCGTTGGTGCCTGGCACCAGGGGTACTTTGAGTTTCTTTGCCAGTGCCCGGGCACCTGCCTTGTTGCCAAAAGTAGAAAGCTGGTCTGGGGTTGGGCCGACAAAAACGATGTCTGCATCTTCGCAGGCCTGAGAAAAATCAGGATTCTCGCTGAGAAAGCCGTAACCCGGATGGATCGCGGTGGCACCGATCGACTTTGCCGCGGCAATGATCTCATCAATGGCCAGATAGGCTTGTGCGCCCGACCCAGGCAATAGCACGGCTTCGTCTGATTGTCGGACGTGCAACGAAGCACTGTCATCTTCCGGGTAGACCGCGACGGTGGTGTAACCCAGTTCATTCGCCGTTTGCCCAATTCGGATTGCAATTTCGCCTCGGTTGGCGATTAGTAACTTCATCATACTTCTGACCGGAATCATTGAACCGTCGAATCTACTGGAATGCGAGGCAATTTTCATCTCCCACGCAAAAACAAAGTCGCTATGCTACTGTCAACTTTGTCTGATCGAAAACTGGAGAGAACATCATGGCATCAATTGATACCGGCACAGAAGATCTGCTGGCGAGCCTGGAGAAGGGAGTTGGCTTGCTCACGCTAAACCGGCCCCAGGCACGTAACGCCATGTCGGGAGATATGAATGCGGCGTTGCAGGCAATGCTGGCCCAATTCGAACTGGACCCGGCTGTGAAAGTGATCGTGCTGACCGGCGCTGGTAAAGGCTTCTGCGCTGGCGGTGATGTGAAAGGTATGGCGGCCTCGGCTGGCGGGACCGTCGGCGACAACACCATCGATGGCGCTATTCACCGGCAGCGCCTGAATCAGCGGGCAACCGCAGGTAAATTATTCAAGATTCCCAAGCCCACAATAGCGGCCTTGCCAGGCGCTGCTGCCGGTGCAGGACTCTCCCTGGCCCTGGCCTGTGATATGCGGATCATGTCCAGCAATGCCATTTTAACCACGGCCTTCGCCAGGGTCGGTTTTTCCGGTGACTATGGCGGCACTTATTTTATGACCCAGCTTGTCGGTTCGGCAAAAGCGCGAGAACTGTATTACCTGTCTGATCGAGTCAGTGCTGATGAAGCATTAAGGCTGGGATTGACCAACTGGGTCTGTGAACCTGAAGTCTTGATGGATAAAACGATGGAAATCGCGAATAGGCTGGCCACTGGTCCCACCGTTGCCTATCGCTATATGAAAGAGAACCTTAATCGTGCCATGACAGGTGATGTGGACGACTGTATGGACCTGGAAGCAACCCACCACGTTCACTGCGGCCAGACAGCAGACCATCGTGAAGCTGCCAAGGCGTTTGTTGAGAAACGCGAGCCCGTCTTCATCGGCAGATAGACCAAGGGAAGATAACTGGCGCTATTTTCGAACGCATTATATTCGGACGCATTGCCTGATGACTCAGTCCGACGACTTTGTCTGAATCGCATGGGTCATCACAAATGGCAGCCTTGAATCTTCGAATATTGTGATGGTCGGTGTAAAAGCCTCTGGCTTATCCAGGCTTCCCAGCGTGACATCCACAATGTCTGGATGGGATTTGTTGACACAGACAACCGGCGTCCCGCAACTGTCACAAAAGTAGCGGGTACCATCATCGGAGGATTGGAGCTCCCTGGGGTTGCCTGCTGTGTAGCCGAACGCAGAGGCCGGCACAACCAGCCAGCTCACATAAGGTGCGCCGCTGGTGCGACGGCACATGGTGCAGTGGCAGTCGGCAACCGGAATGTCGTCGACGTCGAATTTATATCTGATCTTGCCGCAGAAGCAGCCGCCTTCGTGTTTCATCGTTTGAATAACCCCCGTGTAAAAGTCGAGCCAGAACCAGGGAACCTCTGGTCGGTGTGCCGCATCACTTTTTCCGTGATGACCGCGTTGAACCCGTACTCTGATCTCCGTGCGAGTTCGCCTTGTCCTCAAGAAAAAAGTGATGCGTCACTCCGACATTAATCAGAGCTTCCCCAGAACTACAAGATAATTAATGGCCGCAATATTCGCAATTCCAACCTATCGTGTTCCGTATTGGTTGAAGTAGTTTATCATGCAGCCTCGATTGGCAATGTGAGTTGATTGGGTATGGCAGTAGCCTATCTAAACGGTGAATGGATGGCGCCGGAGGATGCCAAAGTATCGGTATTCGATCGTGGTTTTATGTTCGGCGATGGCATTTATGAAGTCATGGCGGTCTATAACGGCGAGGTTTTTACCCTTGACCAGCATCTGGTTCGACTGCAAAGGAGTCTGGATGCCATTCGGGTAAAGTCCCCCTATGACGAAGCGCAGTGGTTGTCGATTATTACCGAAGCCGTAGAGCGAGGCAATGAGAACCCGGCCTACCTGTATCTTCAGGTGACTCGTGGCGTCGAATCGCCGAGGTCCCATGTCTATCCGGCCAGCGTTCAACCGACTGTTTTAATCACCGTGATGGCGGCGCCCATTCTGGCGCGCAACGAGGTAGTTCCTTATAAGGTTGTCACTAAAGAGGATATCCGCTGGAGCAGGGGCGATATCAAGGTGGTTAGCCTGATCGCCAACGGTCTGCTGAAAAATGAAGCGTTAAATGAAGGCTTTGACGATGCTGTGTTGATTCGTGATGGTGCTGTGACGGAAGCCACCGCGGCCAACGTGTTTATTGTTAAAAACGGTGTGGTCATTACTCCGCCAATCAGCAATTACCTGCTGCACGGAATAACGCGGGCGCATGTCATCAGTTTGTTGCGGGCCAGTGAGATTACGATAGAGGAGCGATCGATCAGTGAGGATGAGCTGCTGGCCGCCGACGAAGTCTGGATTACTTCAACCGGCCATGAGGTCTGGCCCGTCGGCCAGGTCAATGATCAGGTGATTGGCAACGGCTCTGCGGGCGTGATATGGCAGGCTGTAGACGAATTGTTTCAGGCATCGAAGGCTGGCGCAGCGTGAACGACGATTGGACCAATGATGGTTGTGTTTCTATTCTGGTCATTCGAAACAGGGTACGAAATATTGGAAGGACAAAAAGTTGAATTAACTAGTAGTTATGCGGACTTCTGGCCTATGGTCGACACACACCAAATCTGCCTCACACATCAGTGAACGGTCTGCCAGATATTTGAGACTCCTCTTGCCCCCATTGGGGTGAATGACTCGGGATCGTTAAGCTTCGTTGCAGCTACCATGGTGGCATCAGGCCTGCCACCGTCAATTGTGCTTCTGCAAAGTAATCACAGCCAAACCAAAGTTGTTGCGTTCGATACCAACCATTCAATATAAGTATAACGTGTGTATAATGTCCAGTTATTTCCCAGGCTCTTGTGAAGAGCGCTGAGCTTATCAAGGAACTAGAGCAGGGCGGCTGGCGTCTCCAACGGATAAAGGGCAGTCATCATCAATTTGTGCATGCGGTTCATCGTCACACCATCACGGTCCCTCATCCTAAAAAGGATCTCGGGCGAGGGTTAGTACATGCCATTAGAAAATCAGCAGGTCTGGAATAATGCGCTATTTTGTATTGATTGAATTACCAAAACGTAAAAACCAATCTTTTGGTGTTGTGGTGCCGGATATCCCTGGGTGTTTTTCTGCTGGAGATAGCTTTGAAGAAGCACTGGTGAACGCAGAACAAGCGATTGTTCTACAACTGGAAGCGATTTTGGAAGCCGGCGGGAAAATACCTGAACCCTCAAAGCCAGAACACATTGTAAAAGACAGGCAAGACGGCTGGGTCTGTGCTGGTGTAGCCATTAACCGGGAACATATCTCCATTCGTGCCAAGCGAATCAACATCACGGTGCCAGAAGGCGCGCTGGCGATGATTGATGATGCCGCCCAGAAGAGGCACCAAAACCGATCTGCCTTTATGACAGAGGCTGCCCTGGACAGAGCGAGAAATTCTCACTGAACCTGGCGCCCTGAACAGGAGTCGAACCTGTGACCCTCCGCTTAGGAGGCGGATGCTCTATCCAACTGAGCTACCAGGGCGTGGGACGCGATATTAACAGAATCAGACGATGAAACATCCAGAGACGTTGATACAGGTGTTCTGCAAGGCGCCCATAGCTGGCGAAGTGAAAACCCGGCTTATTCCTCATTTGGGGGAAGAAGGAGCACTCTCGCTTTATAAAGAGATGATCCAGAAAACACTCATCGACGTTCTGAATGGACAGTTAGCCGATGTCGAAATTTGGTGCACACCGACAATATCCGACGCGTTCTTCAACCAGTTC